>ERZ773359.35-NODE-35-length-140415-cov-22.822043_pt1 | contig 140415 bp, 123 predicted proteins | sample MGYA00374955_ERZ773359 | MGnify/ENA primary metagenome ERZ773359 (study PRJEB29098, sample SAMN04486028) | biogas fermenter metagenome | study: EMG produced TPA metagenomics assembly of the Biogas fermentation microbial communities from Germany - Plant 4 DNA1... | reverse complement strand
TTCATCGCCTTATATTTCAAACGTCCGTGGATTATTTCAATCAGCAGTATACTTAGCAAAATACCTTCTTGGGTCAGTGCCCCTTGCAAAAATTTGATCTATATACTGAATTACTTCCTCATTTGCACCTAGCTCTCTAAAATAATTACTAGAAACCCTAGGATGTCTCTTGCAGAAAATTCCGGCATCAACTGTTAATCCAACATAGGGAGAATTCAGTTTTTTCATAACATTTATATATTCCTGAGTCAAAGGATTATCAAAACTCATACCGGCATGTATCTCCAAAGTTAGAATTACATTATTTTCAATGGCATAAGGTAATGCCGGTTCTATAATACCCGCCGGTGTCTTAGATACCAGTCGTAACATAGGAAAGCCAAGTCGTCTAGTTAATTTAATTTCTTTTATTAGTAAGTCAGTTGATTCCTTCAAAGTCAGTGTACGGTTTTTATATAAACATGTATTAATAAATACATCGTTACAAACTAAAGTAGGCTTGTATATACTTACCAAACGGTCCCATTCTGCCAAAACCTCTCCTGACGGTTCCGGAGCACCTTTAATCATTTGATCACTTATTAACTCCATACCTGCATTTAACTCATTAAGATATTGGAAGATATCTTCTAAGTTCATTTTTCCTCTTGCATACTGATCCTGGAGGCTATACATGGATATGGAACGTTTTATCTTACTCATAATTTTTTCCTCCTTTTAGGCTGCTTTATTAAAAAAAGCTCTGTTGCACAAAAGCTGCCACCTTAGGAAGATTATCAACAGTTCCCTAATCAGTTTAAGCTCCTTGAGCTATTACAAATGCTATAGTATAATCTTTTTCTTTGGCCAAAGAAACCATTATACTGCAAATTCCTGCCTCCTCAACAATCAGCTTAAAACTATCATTAATACTTACATAGGGCTTTCGTGCTTCATCATCTAAGGTCTCTACAATACGAAAATCAAAAGTCTTAGCTTTGGTATGATGAGCTATTGCCTTAAATACTGCTTCTTTCACTGCGAACCTTTCTGCTAAAAATCTGATAGGCTCCGGATGCTGCACAGAAAGCTCCACCTCTTTTTTTGTAAAGGTAGCTTCTATAAAACATTTTCCCAGTTTTTTTACTAGATTTTCAAATTCACTTATATCCACCATATCAACCCCAATTCCGTAAATCATTTTACACCTTCCATAACAATAATCTTGCAGTAGCTGCAGCAATTATAATAAGACACCTTTATCTTATCTTTTTTTTCATTAGTAAACATTCAAAATATTAAGGGTTTCTACTTATAATCTTGCTTATCTTCTGCATTTCCATATATAACATGAACTGGCAGAACAATTTTTATATGCAAAATATTGCTTTGTATACCTAGCACCTAAAAAGGCTCATATCTTTCAGATACAAGCCTCATTCTTTCCACTTCTATCTATATAAAATCTATTTCTTATATTGCCTTCCGGTTTGATCTATCCTATATTCTCCTTTATAAATCAGCTGAGATATAGGTACTAATTCATAGCCTTTTTCCTTAAGACCTAAGATAACTCCCTCCAAAGCCTCCGGTGTATACTTAGCACCGTTATGTAAAAGGATAATTGAACCTTTGCCCAGATTCTTATTTTCAACACATTTTTTTACTATGCTATCAGGACCATAATCTTTCCAATCCTTAGAATCCACATTCCATTGTATGGTATAATATCCACAGTCTCTTGCAGCTTGCACCAGCATATTATTGTATTCCCCATAAGGGGGACGGAATAAATCCATATCAACACCTGTCAGCTTTTTTATCCGTTTATGAACTTTCATAATCTCATCCTTGCACTGCTCCTCAGATAATCTAGTCATTTGCTTGTGGTTTTCACTATGATTACCAAGATCATGACCAGCTGCCGCTATTTTCTTCACAGCTTCAGGGTTTTTTCCTATCCACTCACCGGTCATAAAGAAGGTGGCTTTTACATCATGTTTTTCTAAAATTTCTAGTATTTTCTCAGTATCTTCAAAGCCCCAAGCGGTATCAAAAGTTAAAGCAAGTTTATTCTCATCTGTTTCCACACTATATATGGGCAAATCCCTTTTCCTGCCGATATTTGATACTGTAATAGCATTAGGCAAAAACTTTACTCCTAGACCAACAACTGCCATAACCGTTAGTACCACAATGCCAATTTTAACAAATAGGGTAATGTCTGATACCGGATTATTTTCATTTTTATTGTCCATACTTCACCAATCTATGTTGTTTTACTATAATATATTGGTATGTAAAGCTAAATATGCGGTAGCAAATTAAAAACCCTACCGGATTAATTAAATCCGATAGGTTACTTTATTTACTTCTCTCTCATGCTTTTTTGTTCATTTAATATAATTCGATCCAAGACCGCTTTATACAAGAGAATAAGTTGAGCATCAATATAGCAAAACTTATTTGAAATAAATTCATAAATTTTATATACAAAGCAAATATTAATTAAGATTATTGATATTGCCGTCAGTTCAGGACTCATGGAACGAAGTAAAAGATATACCGTTGCTAAAAGATAAAATAAAAAAGCAAAGAAAAAATTCTTACTAATACGAAAGGCCAATAACATTGTATCATTGAGCCTATTATGCATTTTGTATATAGATTTAAAGTCTCTATTTTTCAATTTTTCATACATATCATTAAATATAACCTGATTATCGGGAACTTTATTATCTGTATTATTGCTAATATTCTTTCTTAAATAGCAGCTATAACGATGATAATTTATATCACCTAATTCCTTTCTAATCAGTTTTCTAAATACATTAGCCATCTTAATCACCTATCCTTATTAAATATTAATAAGTCTTATTTAATATAAAATCAAATGTCTGTTAATACTATTATTCACATAGGACACGAAATAAAACTCTGCAATTGATGTAACAAGTTCCTTATAATAGCATTATACCAATTCCGACAACAATATCCTACATTATTTTATAGTATTATATGACAATCTTCTTAAAATAGCTATATATATAATCAAAATATTTGTCATTTTTTTCATAAATAAATAAAAAGCCTGCATTATCATTAAAAATTTTAAAATGATAATAACAGGCAAAGACTCCTTATTTACCTAAGTACCTTTTTTAATAATTTTAATTTTAAGTCTGAATAAGGCATATAACGAAGAGGAATATCAAATTTAGTACTTTGTCTAAAAATACTTCTATAATGGGTAAAGGTATCAAAACTTTTCTTACCGTGATAACTGCCCATACCTGAATACCCTACCCCACCAAAGGGTAGCCTGGGATTGGCCAGATGTAGTATTGTATCATTAATACATCCTCCTCCAAAGGAACAGGTTTTCAAAACCCTATTAATATTCTTATTATTCTCTGAAAATATATAAAGTGCTAAAGGCTTATGAAATGAACGAATAATTTCAATACATTCTTCCAACTTTTCATAGGTAATTATAGGTAGGATAGGTCCAAATATTTCCTCACTCATTATAGTTGATGTCAGGCTAACTTGATCAATCAAAGTCGGTTCTATATGACCCTTTTCATCATCATATCTTCCTCCCAGTACAATACGTCCCTCTGTCAGTAATCCTTTAAGCCTGTTATAATGCTTATCAGATATTATCTTAACCATCTGGGACATATTATTGTTAGGAAAGAATTTCTCTAAGGCATTTTTATATTCTGCTATAAACTTATCCTTAACTTCTTTGTGAATCAGCAGATAGTCCGGGGCAACACAGGTTTGACCGGCATTAATTACCTTACCAAATGCAATACGCTTGGCAGCCAAACTAATATTAGCTGTTTGATCTACTATAACCGGGCTCTTACCCCCTAGTTCCAAGGTTAGGGCAGTTAAATTCTTAGCTGCTGCCTCCATAACCACCTTACCTACTTGGGGACTTCCGGTAAAAAAGATATAATCAAACTTCTCTTTTAAGAGCAAGGTATTCTCCCTACGGCCTCCTAAAATTACAGAAATATAATATGGTGGGAAGGCCTCTTTTATTATTTTTTTAATCACTTTAGCTGTTGCCGGTGCATATGAAGAGGGTTTTAGTATAGCCGTATTTCCCCCTGAGATAGCACCAATAAGAGGTAGAAAACAAAGATTTACAGGATAATTCCAAGGAGCCATAATTAAAGTTACTCCGTAAGGTTCAGGCAAACGGTAACAAGTACCCGGCATTTGACCTATAGAAGGCTTAACAATCTGCTTTTTCATCCAACCATGTAGCTGCTTTTGGTGATAACGTATTTCATCCAGAACAATTCCTATTTCACATAGATAGGCTTCTGCTTTTGATTTATTTAAATCCTGCTCCAAAGCCTTATATAATGAGGCTTCATTAGCTATAATGGCTTCTTTTAACCTGCTTAATGCCTTCATTCGAAACTTATAGCTACGGGTTTTTCCACTTTGATAAAACTTTTTTTGTAGCTCCACAAGGTTTTTAAACATATTTTTCTCTCCTTTGTAAGTAAGGTATAATATCTTATTTTTATATATACACTAAATATAACATATTAACAATAGCTTACCATATACTATTTATTTCTGATAATTCGAAGCTATTATGCAAAATCACGTATGCATCGACATAATATGCTTATTTATTATTAACAAATTGTTCACAATCTATCCATACTAAAATCATAATTATTTCTTATAATAATACATAAATAAGTTATAAAAATTTTGATTTATTCTTTACTAAGCTTACAAGACAATTTTTTTCATAAATAAAGCCCGGCAGCTACCCTCCCCCTCTACCGGGCTTCTCCTCTTTTATAAAATCATCCAAATATATTTTCTTTAAAGTTCTAAATATATCTTTTCCAATACCTACAATAATCCAAGTATAATTAAATAGATTTGCATAAAATTGTATATAATTACTGATAATGTTATATATGCACTTATTTTTCCATTTGCTGTGCTCATAAATTAATTTCTTTTTATTTATATTAAATTAATCCTTTTATACCATCTTATTTTTTGTTATAATCGAGTTTAGGAATTTTATCTGCAAATCTATGTTCCGAATTTTTAATAATCAGGAGGTATAAATATGGCAGCCGTAGTAATTATGGATCATCCACTAATCCAACATAAAATCGGCATTATGAGACGAAAAGATACATCTACAAAAGAATTTAGAGATTTAGTATCCGAAGTGGCTATGCTAATCTGTTATGAAGCAACTAGAAATCTTCCCCTTAAAGATGTAGAGATTGAAACTCCCCTTACTAAAACCGTAGTAAAGGAAATCGAAGGAAAAAAACTATGTATTGTCCCAATTCTTCGAGCCGGACTTCATATGGCTGACGGAATTCTTAACTTAATTCCTAACGCAAAAGTAGGTCATATAGGTTTATATAGAAATGAAGAAACCCTTGAACCAGTTGAATATTTCTGTAAGCTCCCCTCCGACGCTGCTAAAAGAGAAATATTTGTTGTAGATCCAATGCTAGCAACAGGTGGATCGGCAGTTGCAGCTATTGATCTTTTAAAGAAGCGGGGAATATCTAAAATTCATTTCTTATGTTTAATCGCTGCTCCTGAAGGAGTTGAACGATTACAAAATGCCCATCCCGATGTTAATATATTTATTGGCAATTTGGATGAAAGATTAAATGACTTAGGCTATATTCTTCCCGGTCTTGGGGATGCAGGAGATCGTATTTACGGGACAAAATAGGCTTATATCCAATAATATAAAATTCAAACGGCTCTCTTGATTTATATATCAAAAGAGCCGAATTTATTATTCACAAAGGAATTTATAGATTGTTACAAATTCGTATTCTTCTCCTGCTTTTAATACGCTGCTGGGGAATGTTTCTATATTGCAGGCATTGGGAAAATACTGTGTCTCAAAGCATACTCCCGCTCTCTTTTGGTAGCTTGCCCCATCCTTTCCATTCTTTACAGGAGACAGCATATTGCTGGTATAGAATTGTAATCCTGGCTTATTAGTATATACCTCCATAACCCTGCCGGAAGATTCCTCTACTAATTTGGCCACCTTTTCCACCTCATCACCATTTATATTTAAAACATAGTTATGATCATAGCCTCCGGCTTGCTTTAGGGGACCAAAATCACTGTCTATATCCTGTCCAATACTTTTTAGGCTTCTAAAATCCATAGGTGTTCCTTCTACATCAAGATATTCTCCTGTGGGAATTAAATCATCCCTAGTAGGGGTAAATTGGTTGGCATTAATCCATACCTTATGATTTAATATATCACCGCTATTATGACCGGAAAGGTTAAAATATGAATGGTTAGTAAGATTTACAACTGTATCTTTGTCAGATACCCCATGATATTCAATAACCAATTCATTAGCCTCTGTCAGACTATAGGTAACTGTATAATCAAAATTACCGGGAAATCCCTGCTCCATATCAGGACTTAACCTTGAAAACTCTATACTAATCATATCCTCATCTTCAAATATTTCCGTTTCGTACATTACCATATTGTATGCAGGTTTTCCCCCATGAAGATTATTTTCTCCTTCGTTTTTTTCCAATTCATAAATCTTACCATTAAGTTCAAACTTAGCCCCTGAGATACGGTTAGCACATCTTCCTATTAGGGAACCAAAACCGGGCCCATTACTTTCATACCCCTCAAGATTATCAAACCCCAAAGCTATATCTGCAAAATTCCCCTTCTTATCCGGTACAATTATACTTACAATATTAGCTCCAAAGTCTGTAAAAGATACCTTCATTCCATTACTATTAGTAATGGTATACAATGTAGCTTCTTCTCCGGTTTTGGTTTTGCCAAATGGTTTTTGTGTAATATTCATTAGCTCTTCTCCTTTTTTTATTATTGCAATAAGTTTCTTAACTAAGTTGAGATATAGATATGTAGTGTATCTTTGCTATTTTGATTATTATACCATAGCAAATTAAATTTTCCAATATTACTTTTTTACATTTTATTACAGAATAGTTCCATCTTTTTATTGACAAGTCCATTAACTTATAATATACTTTATCTCGTATATGTGGTCGGTTTATTGGATTTTATAACTATATATAGTGTTTTTCATAAGGGATAATCAAAGATCTATCTAATTTCCTAGTAAATCCTTATGAAGGAAGATTATTATAAAAAACATAATAAATCGACTTGTTTTAGGGTTTTAAGTGTCCCCTTAAGGGAATAATAGGGAAACAGGTGTAAAACCTGTACGGTCTCGCCGCTGTGAATGGGGAGCCTGCTCCTAGTAAGGTTTACTTACATATGCCACTGGATGTTTAAATCATCTGGGAAGGTTGGAGAAAAGGTTATGATCCATAAGTCAGAATACCTGCTTAAAACCTGTACCAGTAGTTCCACGAGTCATGGACAAAGGTACAATAAAGATCCTTTCTTTATTGTCCTTTCCTATTAGTGGGAGGGCTTTTTTGTATGCTTTCATTTATTTGAAGCTATACTTTTACAGCCTTCCATAAGAAAGGAGTTTGAAATGAGAGAAGCAAAATATTGGATTAAGGTACTTTTAGCAACATTAGGTCTGTTTGTTCTTACAATTCTTTTACTTTATTTATATACTAGCAGATCTAATCCTGCCTCACCGGGGCATAAAGAAATCACCATAAAGGTCATAATTCCTGATGAAGAGCCCCAAGAATTTGCCATATCCACAGATGCTCTTACCCTTCGTCAGGCACTTGAAGAAAAAGAGTTAATTAAAGGCTCAGAAAGTTCCTACGGTTTTTACATTACTGAAGTTAACGGACGAAGGGCAAATGAGCAAAAACAGGAATGGTGGTGCATAACTAAGGGTGGGGAGAATGTTAATATAGGCATTGACTTGATTAACATTCAGGATAAGGATACCTATGAGCTTACACTGATGGAAGGTTATTAGAATGAAGTTCTCTTTAAAGACAAGGGATATTGCTATAATCGGAATTATGTCGGCTATACTTATTACAGTTCAGGTAGCCTTTGCCTTTCTTCCTAACATAGAACTGGTATCCTTAATTATAATCATTAGCACCCTGGTATTTAAGTGGAAAACCTTATATATTATCTATATATTTGTTCTTGTAGAAGGGCTTATCTACGGGTTTACAACCTATTGGATTTGCTACTTATATGTATGGACTATCCTAATGTTTTTCACCATACTTTTTAAAAAGAACCGTTCCCCCTTTTTTTGGGCAATACTTTCCGGAACATTTGGGCTTAGTTTTGGGCTTCTTTGCTCCATCCCCTACCTTTTCATAGGGGGTGTGCCTTTGGCCATATCTACTTTTATTGTGGGAATTCCCTTTGACATAGCCCATTGTATAGGTAATTATGTAATTGCCCTAACACTCTTTAAACCTCTTTATAACTTGCTAAATTGGACTAAGAAAAACCTGCTTACTCAATAATTAAAAAAATGGAGCTGCCCGCTAATTACTTAGTGGGACAGCCCCATTTTTTAATCAAATAGTTAAAACAATATATCCATTTTTAAAACTTATATATAGTTTAGAAAAAAGGTACATTGTAAACCCAATATTGATTATATTCTTGTTACGTTTGTTGCCTGAGGACCCTTAGCTCCTTGAACTACATCAAACTCTACTTCTTGGCCTTCTTCTAAGGACTTAAAGCCATCCATGTTAAGACCTGTGTAGTGTACGAATACATCATTACCCTGCTCATCAGAGATGAAGCCAAAGCCCTTTTGATTGTTAAACCATTTAACTGTACCTTTGTTCATGTATAAATTCCTCCAAAAAAATAATAATTTAATTGTTGTCTGCTAAACAACATATTCATCATAGCACTCTTTCGTATCGGTGTCAAACATTATTTGTTAGCAATATTATTTATTTCATATGCTTCCTTTGCACTGCAGACCTCATATCCATTCCTCTTTAGCTCTTCTAATGCACAATTTAAATCAGAAGCCTTCATAATTATGGAAGTATCCCTTCCGGTTGTTGCAAGGGTGTACATATATTCTATGCTTAATCCTGCTTCAAAGATTATATTTAGTACTTCATTTAAGGTTCCGGGCTGCTGTGATATCTTAACTGCAATAACATCTGTCAGTTTTACAGAAAAGCCTTCTTCCTTTAAAACCTGTCTGCCTTTATCCGGGTCAGATACAATCATCCTTAGCATACCGTATTCTGCCGTATCTGCAAGGCTAAAAGATGCTATATTAATATTATGCTTTCTTAATACCTGGGTTACATCTTTTAATCTGCCTTCTTTATTTTCGATGAATACAGATAGCTGCTTAATTAGCATAGTACCCCTCCTTTTTTTATTCCACCGTTTCGTTTTTTTATTATATAGTAATTCTATATAAGTTTTCTCTTATCGATAACCCTTTTTGCTTTTCCTTCACTTCTGGCTATAGTTTTAGGTTCAACTAGGGTTACCTTAACAGCCAATCCAAGGGCAGTCTGAAGCACATGAGAGATTTTCCTTGTCAGATTTTCCAGTTCTTTAATCTCGTCAGAGAAGAAACGCTCCTCAACCTCAACTTGAATTTCCAGTGTATCCAAATTATTTACCCTGTCAACAATCATTATATAATGAGGACTGGTTTCACCTATTTCAAGTAAAGCAGATTCAACCTGTGAGGGGAATACATTAACTCCCCTAATAATAAGCATATCATCAGAACGTCCTTTGAATCTAGAAATTCTTGCAATAGTTCTACCACATTCACAGGGTTCATAGGTGATACTGGTCAAATCCTTGGTTCTATATCGAAACAGTGGCAAGGCCTCTTTAGTTATAGTGGTAAATACAAGCTCTCCTACCTCGCCCTCCTTACAGGGTTCTAATGTTTCGGGGTTAATAATTTCAGGTACAAAATGATCCTCGTAAACATGTAATCCTTTATGGGCATCGCAATCAGCAGCTACACCGGGACCAAGTATTTCACTTAGCCCATAAATATCATATGCCTTAAGCTTAAGTTTTGTTTCAATTTCCTTACGCATATTTTCTGTCCAAGGCTCAGCTCCGCATATGGCTGCCTTTAACTTTATTTTATCCAGCTTTCCCGCTTCTTCTAACACTTCCGCAATATGCAACAGATATGAGGGAGTACAAGCAATAGCAGTTGCCCCAAAATCCTCCATCATTGTTATAAGCTTCTGGGTATTACCTGTGGACATAGGAATTACCATGGCTCCCAAGTTCTCTGCACCATAATGAAGGCCTAAGCCTCCGGTAAAGAGCCCATAACCATATGCCACCTGTAACTTATCATTTTTACCGACACCGGCCATGGCCAGTACCCTGGTTACACATTCCTGCCAAATCTCTATATCTCTTCTGGTATATCCCACTACTGTAGCCTTGCCTGTAGTACCGGAGGAGGCATGAACTCTTACCACCTCAGACTGAGGCACAGCAAATAATCCGAAGGGATAATTATCTCTTAAATCATCCTTGGTTGTAAAGGGAAGCTTATTTATATCCTCTATCCCATTAATATCGCCGGGTTCTAGACCAAGCTCTTGCATTTTTTTTCGATAGAATTCCACATTATGATATACACGGCTTACTGTCTTTTTTAATCTGGCACTTTGCAGATTATAAATTTCATCCCTACTCATGCATTCTTTCGTTTCATTCCATATCATAATACAACATCCTCCTGTCCGGCAACCGTGTATCCCTTCTCCTCTAATATAGCTTTTGTCTTTTCTAGGTTATCTGTGTTTAATATAATTAAGGGTACTTTACTGTTACGGATTACTATTGAGTAGATATAATTTAGTCCAATATCTGCATCGGCTATAATTTGCAGTAAATCATGGAGTACTCCCGGACGATCACAAAGCTCCACAGCAATTGCTTCTGACATGGTTACTGCATAGCCTTTATCGGTCAATAAAGTTTTAGTTTTCTCAGGCTGGTCTACAACCATCCTAAGAATAGCAAACTCCGGTGTGTCAAAAGAAGCTATTGCCCTTAAGTTAATATTATTGTTTTTTAATATTGAAGTTACTTTTGCTACACTTCCTATTTTATTTTGTATAATAATTGATAGTTGCTGAATCATTAAATTAACCCCTCCATTTCTTCAATCTAGGCAGCTATAGCTCCAAAAAAGCAAGTTCTAGACACAAATTTTATTAGTTATGGAGATTATACCCTATTTCAAATGCTTTTTTATTTATTTCGATTGTCTTTTGAGGTACTGTTTTCTCAATTACCGATAACCATTCATCTTTTGAAAAATCCATATGTTGTGCAGCTATACCAAGTACAATTACATTAAATACTCTGCTGTTACCTAGTTTTTTTGCTTCACCTATAGCATCTACCTTAAAAATCCTATGATTCTTACTAAGCTGCTCCAATATATTATCGGGATATTTTGCAGCTCCTATAACTACCGGCATAGGATCAATTTGCTGATCATTTACTATTATTGCACCATCTTTTTTTAGAAAATGAGCATATCTTAAGGCCTCTAGTTTTTCAAAGGCAATCAGCACATCCGCCTGTCCTTCCTCTACTATGGGCTCATTTACCTTCTTTCCATATCTTACAAAGGTAACAACGCTTCCTCCACGCTGTGCCATTCCGTGAACCTCAGAAAGTTTTACATCATAACCTGCCTGAATGGTAAGGGCACCAAGGATTCTGCTGGTAAGCAAGGTTCCTTGTCCACCTACGCCTACTATCATTATATTCTTTGTCTCCATGGTTGTCCTCCTATCTTAATTTGACACTCTTAATTGCGTTAAACTTACATACGGAATAACAAAGGCCACAGCCATTACACATGGTATCATTTATACTTATTTCACCCTTGTCACTCTTAGTTATTGCAGGGCAACCTGCCTTCATGCACATTCCACATTTCTTGCAATATTCCTGATCTATAACATACTGCTTAGTTATAGGGGATTTGTCAAGAAGAGCACAAGGAGCCTGTGCAATAATAACAGCCACTTCATCTAAAGCAACCGCTTCCTTAACTGTCTTTTCAAGATTTTCTATATCAAAGGCATTAACCACATAAACATGAGGAACACCCACAGCCTTACATAATTCCTTTAAATCAACAGAATAAGTTGCTTCACCTTTTAGCGTTCTTCCGGTAGCAGCGTGATCTTGATGTCCTGTCATTCCTGTAGTTGAATTATCAAGTATCATAACAGTACCGGTACTTTTATTATAAACCATATTAATAAGGGAATTGATTCCTGTATGTAAAAAGGTGGAATCTCCGATTACGGCAACCCAGTTCTTAATATATTCCTTGCCTTTTGCCTTCTCTATACCATGGAGGGATGAAATACTTGCTCCCATACATATGGTAGTATCTACTACGCTTAAAGGGGCCACGGCTCCTAAGGTATAACAACCGATATCCCCGGCTCCATGAGTTTTTAACTTCTTTAATACGGAGTATACACTTCTATGGGGACAACCGGGACAAAGTATAGGAGGACGGTTTGGTATTTCTGCTGCCGGTAACAAGGATATATTTTCCCCTTTTATGGCCCTTCTTAATAGATTAGCAGAATATTCTCCTTGTACTGTCAGAATATCCTTCCCTATGGCTTTTATGCCCCAGCTTTTTACCTGTTCCTCTATAATAGGATCCAATTCTTCTACTATATATAAGGTATCAACCTTAGAGGCAAACTCCTCGATCAACTTTCTTGGTAAGGGATTAACTATACCTAATTTTAATACGGAAGCTTCAGGCAGAGCCTCCTTTACATACTGATAGGGTATACCTGAGGTAATGACGCCGATTTTTGTATCATTATATTCTACAATATTAACGGGAAAATCACAGCTATCCTTAATAAGAGCCAGCTCCCTGCTTTCTACAACCAGGTGGCGGCCCTTGGCATTACCGGGCATCATTACATTTTTAGAAATATCCCTTACATATGGCTTATCTTCTATATTAATCCTATCTTGAAGTTCTACCAGTCCCTGGGAATGGGAAAGCCTTGTAGTACTCCTTATAATAACCGGTGTATCATATTTTTCACTAAGGTCAAAGGCAAACTTAACAAACTCTTTAGCTTCTGCACTGTCTGAGGGTTCTAAAACCGGAATTTTTGCTGCTCTTGCCACCGCCCTGGTATCCTGCTCATTTTGTGAACTATACAGACCGGGGTCATCTGCTACAATTATAACCAGACCACCGTTAACACCTATGTATGAAGCTGTAAACAAGGGATCAGCTGCAACATTTAATCCTACATGCTTCATAGAAGCTAAAGCTCTTACTCCTACTATAGAAGCTCCTATGGCCACCTCCAAGGCCACTTTCTCATTGGGTGACCACTCAGAATATATTTCATCATACTTTACAATATTTTCACTGATTTCTGTACTAGGTGTGCCCGGGTATGCGGCAGATACCTTACACCCTGCTTCATAGGCACCACGAGCAAATGCTTCATTACCTAGCATTAATACTTTTTCAGACACTTGTCTTCCCCTTTCATTGGTTAATAAATTTAGTCGATATATTTTATTATATTATATTTTACATCTTACGCAAATCTGTAACTCGCCTTGCCTTACCCTCAAATCTTTTCAAACTTTTAGGTGCCACTAATTTTATTATAGCATCAAGACCAAGTACAGACCGCAGGCTAAGTTTAATCCTCTTTTCCAGTTCACCTAGTTTTGCATAAGAATCAAGTAAAGTCTCATCTGCCAGTTCCACTTTAATCTCCATAATATCCAAGTAATCCTTCCGTTCTACAAGGATTTCATAATGGGGACCAATCTCCGGTACCCTAAGCAGTACTTCTTCAATCTGGCTGGGAAATACATTGACTCCTCTTATAATCATCATATCATCGGATCTACCTGATATATTCTCCATCCTTACGGTAGTTCTTCCACATTTACAAGGTTCATAAAAAAGTCTTGTAATATCTCCGGTACGATAACGTATTATAGGCAGAGCTTCCTTAGTAATACAGGTAATAACAAGCTCTCCTTTTTCTCCCGGCGGTAATACTTCTCCGGTTTTAGGATTAATAACCTCCGGTATAAAGTGATCTTCATTAATATGCATACCGCATAACTCCAAACACTCACCGGATACTCCCGGACCTATTAACTCGCTCATGCCATAATTTTGAGTAGCTTTCATTTTGCTTCCCCAAAGCCTTAGCATTTCACTGCGCATAGGTTCAGTCATGCCTTCTCCACCGAAAAGGCCTATCCTTACATTTAAATCCTTAGCCGGATCAATTCCCATCTCATTTGCCACTTCGGCAATATGTAAAGCATATGAGGGTGTGGCAACCAGTAAGGTGGTGCCAAAATCCTGCATATACATAATCTGCCTTTGGGTATTTCCCGAAGAGGCCGGACATACAATGGCGCCGATATTCTCAAGTCCATAATGCAGACCCAAGGCTCCGGTAAACATTCCGTATCCAAAACAGATTTGAGCTATATCCTCCTGGCTGGCTCCTCCCATGCAGGCAATCCTTGATACACATTCGGTCCAAATATCAAGATCCTTTTTCGTATATCCAACCACAGTGGGTTTTCCGGTGGTACCTGAGGATGCATGGATACGTACCAATTCCTTTTTAGGCACAGCAAATAAGCCAAAAGGGTAATTATCCCTTAAATCTTGCTTAGTAGTAAAGGGTAGTAACTTAAGATCATCAAGATTCTTAATATCCTTACAACTTATTCCCTGTTGGTCCATCTTAGCACGATAAGCAGGTATCTTATCATAAATTCGTTTTAAAGTACTTTTAAGTCTTGTTAATTGAATATTTTCTATTTCCTGTCTGGGAAGAGTTTCTTCTTTTGCCCAAATCATTTTTTATCCCCCTAATATCATTCTAATTTTTATTTCTTCTTTATGCCATAACTTTTGTTTGTTTTTCTTCCTTTAATTTATCCTCTGATAACTCATTTTTAGAAAGGTTATTATCACTCTTATAGCACTTAAAAATAGCTTCTAGCTTATCTTTCTTCATCTTAGGTGTAAGAATACTTACAAGAGGTACAATTACAAGTCCCGCAACCATGGCTATGGCTCCTGCGTTTATGGGAGAATCAATATAGCCAAATACCAAATTTGATGTGGTAATTCCTACTCCCGATATAAAACTGGCCCATACTGCCCCCTTGGTAGTTCCTTTCCAGTATAAGCCATACATAAAGGGTGCCAAAAAAGCACCTGCTAAGGCTCCCCAAGAAATTCCCATCAGCTGTGCAATAAAATCAGGTGGATATAAAGCAAGAACTACTGAAACCACTATAAAAAACACTATAAATATTCTCATAATTCTTAGTTGTTTTTTCTGATTCATATCCTTGTACAAATTATCTTTTATTAAGTCTAAAGTAATCGTAGAACTAGATGTTAGTACCAGGGCTGACAATGTTGACATGGAAGCAGATAGTACCAAAACTACAACTATACCAATAAGTACATCTGATAAGGAAGATAATATATAAGGCATTATGGCATCATAGATAACCTTACCTTGTTCATTATAAAGGCCGGGGTTATCAAATAATCTTCCGAAACTACCAAGAAAATAACAGCCTCCTGCAATGATTATTGCAAATATAGTGGAAATAATAGTTCCGGTTTTAATAGATTTTTCATCTTTTATTGCATAAAATTTATGTACCATTTGAGGAAGTCCCCAGGTTCCTAAGGAAGTAAGGATTACCACTCCCAGTAAATTTATAGGATCCGGTCCAAAGAAAGAGGTAAATGCCCCACTTTGTCCTAAAGTAACAGGTACATCACTTTTAAGTTCTGCCAGTTTGCCCACTGCAGAAAAAAATCCTCCCTGTTGACTTAGTACTGCCCCAATAACAGCAACAATACCTACCAGCATAACAATACCTTGGATAAGATCGTTAATGGCCGTAGCCATGTAACCTCCCAATATCACATAAAGCCCTGTAAGGGAGGCCATACCCAGTACACATACCCAGTAAGGAATATTAAAGGCCATTTCAAAAAGTCTAGATAGGCCATTATAAACCGAAGCTGTATAAGGTACCAAAAAAATAAAGGATATGACAGCTGCTGCTATCTTAATAGCCTTACTGTCAAACCTTCTGCCAAAAAAATCAGGCATGGTGGCTGAATTAAGATGTTTTGTCATAGTACGGGTTCGGCCTCCAAGGACTATCCAGGGTAGGAGACTTCCGATTAAGGCATTACCAATGCCAATCCATGTGGCTGATATCCCGTATCGCCATCCGAACTGCCCGGCATATCCAACAAATACTACTGCAGAAAAATAAGAGGTTCCATAGGCAAAGGCTGTAAGCCATGGGCCTACCTTTCTTCCTCCTAATACAAAGTCTCCCACATTAGTTGCATGTTTACTGGCAATAACCCCTACTACAATCATAATTGCAAAGAAGCATATTAAAAAAATTAATTTAATACCCACTTTCTTGCCCTCACTTTACCCTTATTCTTTTTCAATTTAATGCTTTAAAGCGTCTTTGTCATAAAGCAATAATATCACTATTTAAAATCCTTGTCAACAGTTTGTCGATCTTGTCTAGGGAGACTGACAAGGATTTATCAAGTGTATGCTATTGAGTTATTGACGGGATATAAGATAGAATAAAAAGATATGTAGCAATAAGGCCAAAGGAAGCAAGATTACAAATTTCATATGCTTTGTCTTATGCCTAAAGATATACATGCCTAAAAAGGAGCCCAAGGCTCCCCCGGCAAAAGCAAGTAAAATGAGGGTGCGCTCAGGAATGCGCCACCCTCTCTTTATTGATTTTTTCTTATCAATTCCCATTGCTGCAAATCCTACAATATTAATTATCAGTAGGTAGCATATAACAAGGGTGTATAGATTTTCATTTAGATTCAGATTCATTTCCATAATATTTATTATATATCTGTATTATTTTTAACATCAATACCTAATTCTATAAGCTGTTTATTATCTACAATACTGGGAGCCTCTGTCATTAGACAGGATGCATCTTTTACTTTAGGGAAGGCAATAACATCACGGATATTGTCTTCCTTAGCCATAAGCATTATCAGACGGTCAAGACCATATGCTAAACCGGCATGGGGAGGTACACCAAATTTAAATGCATTTAAAAGGAAGCCAAAACGTTCATAAGCTTCTTCCTTGGTAAATCCAAGTACTTCAAACATCTTTTCTTGAATGTCGCTTTGATATATTCTTACGGATCCTCCTCCGATTTCGTGGCCGTTTAATACAATATCATAGGCCTTAGCCCTAACTTTGCCAGGGTCTGTATCAAGTAGGTGAAGATCCTCTTCCATAGGCATGGTAAAGGGATGATGCTTAGCAACGTATCTTTGTTCTTCTTCTGAGTACTCCAACAAAGGAAACTCCGTAACCCATAGAAATTTATATTCATCCTTATTTATTAGATCCATATTTTTTGCCAGCTCCAGCCTTAGATTACCTAGAGCAGCATATACTATGTCATCTTTATCGGCAGCAAAGAATAATAGATCACCCGGTTTTGCTTCCATAGCCTTTACTAAAGAGGCAAGTTCATCCTCGGTCATAAATTTTGCAAAGGAGGATTTATAGCTGCCGTCTTCATTAATTGCAAGATAGGCCAAGCCTTTAGCACCGTAATCCTTAACAAAATTAACCATGGCATCTATCTTTTTTCTTGGCATTGTAGCTTGTCCCTGGGCATTTATACCTCTGACAGATCCGCCATTTTCGATAGCACCGGTAAATACTCCAAAGCCACAGCCTTTTACTATATGGGACACATCCTTAAGCTCCATGCCAAAACGGATATCCGGCTTATCCGATCCAAATCTGTCCATTGCTTCTTTATAGGTCATTCTTTGTATAGGAAGCTCTACATCTATACCTATGGCTTCTTTAAACATTTTCTTAAGGAGTCGTTCATTAACTTCTATAACATCATCCACATCCACAAAGGATAATTCCATATCAATCTGGGTGAATTCAGGCTGCCTGTCTGCCCTTAAATCTTCGTCACGATAACATTTGACAATCTGAAAATACCTGTCATATCCGGCACACATTAAAAGCTGTTTAAATAATTGAGGTGATTGGGGCAGGGCATAGAATTGTCCTGGGTGTACTCTGCTTGGAACCAGATAGTCCCTTGCTCCCTCCGGTGTACTTTTTGTCAGTGTAGGAGTTTCTATCTCTAAAAATCCTTCTTCAGTTAAGAAACTCCGTGTAATGTTAGCCACCCGGCTTCGAAGAATCAGATTTCTTTGTAAATCAGGCCTACGAAGATCTAGGTATCTATACTTAAGCCTTAACTCTTCCTTGGTCTTACTATCCTCTTCTATGGGAAAAGGAGGAGTCTCGGCTTCTGACAAGATTCTTATATCATTAGCCCTGATTTCTATATCTCCTGTTAATAAGTTTTTATTAACAGCTCCGGATCTGGCCTCAACCCTACCCCTTACTGCAATAACATATTCACTTCTTAAATGCTCAGCCTTGGCAAAGCCTTCGCTTCCTACATCACTTTCTTCAAAAATAATCTGCAGAATTCCGGAACGATCTCTTAGGTCAACAAAAATTATACCACCCTTATTTCTGCTTTTTTGTACCCATCCCATTACTGTCACTGTTTCTCCGATATTACGATTGGATACTTCAGTACAGCGGTGACTTCTGCGTAAACCTTTCATTGATTCTGCCATAATTTCTTCAATCTCCTTTTTTCTATTCAGTATTCCATTTATTTTAATTTATTTCTATCAATATGTCTATATCTTTAATAAAAATCAACTTATGTGCAGTATATTATATCATAAGGATAAGAAATTAGGTATCTTATAATTAAAAAATGGTGACCTAAAAGCATCACCATTTTTTTATATTAGCATATAAATTTACATTTTAATTATTCATCTATTTGGGCTATAAAAGGAGAGGCAGGAAGTCCTTCATTATTATATAGATTAGCATTCTCCGGATTATCTGCCCAAGCATAACGAATCCATTTAGGATTAGATACCTTTTTGCTATATACCATAACACAATCCCCTTCTATTTCAGCTTCGGCAGGATAGAACTTACCGTCTGTACCGCTTATTTCAAAAGTCTCTAACTTATTACCCTTTACGGTCAAACCGCTTCCGGTATAGTTAAAGTAAAGCCTAATTTTATTATCTTCTACCGACAAGGATTTATATATAGGACCGCTAGGTACATTGTCTTCACCAAATACATGGTTAAGTGCCCAAAGAGCCAGTCTTTCACCGACACTCTTTTTATCCCATGGATGTAGGTCATTATACATACCCACGTCAATAGTTACTGCCATGCCTGTGTTGGGAAGTTCAAGGATTTGTCTTTGTGCCTCCCTTACCTGGGCCCATCCGCTTACCTCCGGTTCCATTCTCCAAGGACAATAATTGGCCAGTTGTACATAATAAAATGGTATATCTCCCAGATTCCATAACTTGCGCCAATCCATAATAACAGCCTCTAGTAAATCCTTATAATCATAGGGATATCCGGTATTGGATTCTCCTTGATACCACAGTATTCCCCTAATACTATAATTACGTAAGGGGTAAATCATACCATTATATACTCCTGTAGGTTTATACTGGAAGAATGTAGTGGGGTTTTGAGCCTTAGTAATTGCACCTATTTTATACTTCCATGTTCCTGCTATAGGTATTTGCTCATTTTCTATCTTAATAAAATAGGGCATGTCGGTAACAAAGCCACCGATATTTTCTGTCATAATAAGGCGAACAGTTATTACATTCTTTCCGGCCTTTAATAATCCCTTGGGTATATTGTATCTTCTGGGAGGATATAAATATCCGGTATTACCTACTTGAACACCGTTGATATAGGTCTCATCTGCATCTATAAGTGTTCCTAAAAACAGTTTTCCTTCCTTGCCTGCCAAATGCTTAGGTATCTCTATCTCCTTCCTAAGCCATATGGAGCCCCGGATAGGCTCTAATTCTGTGCCACGAAAACTAGCCGGTAAATTTATCTTTCTCCAATCGGTATCATCATATTCCTCCATATACCAGGTGTCCGGTTTATGGTTGAGTCCTTCATCATTTTTATTAAGCTCTTGGTGCCAATTATTATTGGCTTGGGTTTCACTATTAATTATATCTTCTACATAAGCATCATCTTTGCACTTATCTAAAATTTCCTTGAATCTATCAAAGCCCATTAAGGTCTCTTCACTCATCCAAGCCTCTGCCGGTGTTCCTCCTATTGCTGTAAATAATAAGCCAATAGGTATCTTATATTTATCATAAATCTTCTTAGCAAAGAAATAACCGATTGCACTAAAATCATATACGGTATCAGGTGTAACAGGTACCCAATTACCATCACATAGCTCATCCATAGGCTCTTTAAAATTATATACCATAGGTACGGTATACTGTCTGATGTTTGGATTGTTAGCCCCTTTTATTTCATCTTCAAATAAATCAAGGGTTCGGCTAACCGGTATCTGCATATTTGATTGGCCTGCCAGTACCCAAACATCACCCACCAGGACATCTTCTACAATTCTTTCTTCTCCTTCATGGCTGATATTAATTGTATAAGGTCCGCCGGCTTTTAAATCTTTTAATTCGATACTCCAGCTTCCATCCTCATTAGTTACAGTTTTATATTCTACATCTAAAAAATTTAATTTAAGTTCTTTCCTTGGAACTCCTCTACCCCATATCTTTACCTTGGAATCTCTTTGTAGCACCATTCCATTACTGATTAGGGGTGAGAGCCAAATTTTTTTCTTCTTACCGTTTTCCATAGTACTCCTTTCATAATTAGCAGTATCCAAAGGCTAGAATAGTAAAGTCCTTCTTTTCATCACCCTGGATCATAGTAATTTCAATTATATGTTCTTTATATATTTTTTCCGAATAAACCAACTTTGCAACAGGATTATTCCATCCAAAGATACGGTATCCGGAGTATATTCCTGCTTTTTTGCCATCAATAGATATACTAATACTACCTTCTGATTTATTATTTGCTTCCTTATATATAATAAATAAATTTTTAAAACTTAAGCTAAATTTAAAGTATACTTCTTCTGCATCCCAATCTTTAACCCATCCGTTAGGGAATTCTTCAATTGTATTGGCTTTTTTAAATCCCTTCATAGATATGGGTAAAAGCATCGTGGAATCTATAAGTTTCATATCCTTAAAAGCTACATCGTAAATAGGCATTGATATATGTCAGATTACCGCTTGTGGCAAACCTTTCCTTAAAATATCTAAATGAGGCATCGGCAAAACCTCTGTCTTTTTGCTCATCATTTCTCCTGGTTATGGATCCTCCAAGATATGCAATGGTTACATCTTCCCCTTGCCGGGCTTTTTTTATGGCTTTTTTTATTCTAAAATTATTACCTGTACTGATTAGGGATCGGCTAACCATTATTTTTTGGTAATCCATTTTCATTAAAGTCTCACCTACTGCCTCATATAAAAATAATCTCGATTCACAGGAAATGAGTCTTTCCCAAGGACTTAAATCTTTGGAATAGACTCATCCCCTTATCTTTTGATTCTACACCTTAATCACCGTAGAACTCCTTAATAATCGCATCGAATTGAGCTGAAGCCTCCTGGGCAATTTCTACGGCAGATATACCATCAAATCCTCCACCGTCCATATTGCCGCCCCATCTAAAGCTTAAGCCCGGTACCTGATAAAGTAAGGATCTCTTACCCTGTCCTTGAATCATAGGAATAATAGTCTCTTCCACTGCCCTTGCATCTCTAACCTTGCTATAGTAATAGCTGTAATCTTCTTCTTCATCCTCATATCCCGGAGGAGGTGATACCCATAATTTATAAGCAAACATTACATCATCGGCACGCTGTTCATCAAGAGTAGACGGAATAATTCTTATATTACCTACAAACATTGTCTGCATCTTAGCCTTCTCACCGGGTCCCTTAGGGAAGAAGCAGAATCCCCAATCATCTTCCATATCCTGTAATGATGGATGCTCATACCATTCACCGACCATCATAGCTGCTTGTCCGGCTGCAAATGCAGAAACCCACCATTTTTGTTCTGCTTCTTCAGGTTCCGGCTGCATATAACCTTTACTATATAATTCAACTCCGAATTTTATAGCTTCAAGAAAGTCATCTGACATCTGATTATTTTCATATCTTCCGGTTTTTTTATTATATTTTACATAGTCGGAACCGTTACTAAATACGGCTGCCTTAGAAAATTCCACTGACCAACAGGTTATTCCATAGATATCGGTAATTCCGTCGGAGTCCTTATCAATAGTAAGTTGATTGGCAAGTTCCTCCATCTTCTTCCATGTCCATGCGCCTTCCATCTTCTGTAGGTCGTATAATAAATCGGGATCTAGGCCACCTTCTTCAAACAGTCTTTTATTCCAAAATATACCGAGTCCCGGGCTGTCTTCTTCTTCTGTAAAACCATATACTTTTTCATTTTGTGTCATAAAATCTATAACCGATTGATTCCATAGCTGATCTTCAGGGTCAAAACTTGGTAAGTCACTGATTGGATAAAGCAATCCCTGTTTCAAAGGTTCAGGAATAAACGTAGGATCCATAATATAGATATCTGCCAAAGAGGTATTAGTCATTGTTGATGTAATAAATAATTCCTGATATTCATTCCATGTACCGATACTTTCCTGAACTAAAGTAAAGTTATGTGTTGATTGAAGATCCTCTCTGTATGCTTCCTGATCAATTTCTCTGGCTGTGGTAGGCTCTGTATCATTGGTTGTAAACCAGTCAGCTACTTTAATATCTATTCCCCCCAAATCTCTTGGTAGTTCAGCTGTTTGAACCTCATCATCTTTACCTTTATCTTTCTCCTTATCATCTTGCTCTTCTTCTGTAGGTACTGTAGTAGGTTTGGTAGAACTATCTTTTTCTTTTCTACCGCATGCACCAAGAACTAGAGCAATAATCATCACAAATGTAAAAATAAAGCCTAATTTTCTAATTTTTTTCATAACCCTTAAGTCCTCTCCTTCTAAATGTGATTCCCTCTCCTTTATTTAGTTGGCATATATCAGTTTTCTACTTTTTATCCCTTTTTTAACCTTATATGCCATATAGATTAACAAAAACATAAAAAGAAAATCCAAAAAGTTTAGGGAAAATGTGCAACTTTATTGTAACAAATCCCCTAGATATAGGCTAATTGTTATTGACTTATCATGTGTATAAGTGTATACTTATGTCAACAAAATCAGCTGAATACCAATGATAAGAAAGGAGTCATCTTATGACCTCTCAGCAAATAGAATATGTTCTTACTCTTGCTGAAGAAAAAAGTTTCTCAAAAGCTGCACAAAAACTATATGTAACCCAGCCTTCCCTTAGCCAGTTTATTAAGAATCTTGAAAAGGAACTCCGTGTCCCAATTTTTGATAGAAGCACTTCTCCCATAAGACTTACACCGGCAGGAGAAGCCTTTGTAAATGCTGCAAGGAAAATAAAGGCAATTGAAGATGAATTAAATCAGCAGATTGCAGATTTGACAAATCTTAATACAGGAGATTTGAGAATAGGAACTAGTCCTTTTCGTGCTTCATGTCTTTTACCTAAAAGCATTGCTAAATTTCAAGAACTATACCCGGGCATAACTATTCATATACTTGAAGATATTACACATAACCTTGAAGAAGCTGCTATGAACGGTACCATTGATTTATATTTGGGAACGGGCAACTTTGATGAAAGCTCATTTTATGCGGAAGAACTGGCTATGGAACAACTTTACCTTGCAGTTCCCCCACAAAGTCCTATCAATAAGGGGATAGAATCATATCAAGTCTCTGACCATGATATAAAGACTGATTCTGCCAAGCTTCATATGACACCTGCCGTAGATTTATCCATCTTTAAGTCAGCCCCTTTTATTTTCCTTAAGCAAAATCAAAAATTATATTCTACTTCTTCCGAATTCTGCTTATCAGCAGGATTTAACCCCTATATCATATTATTCAGCGAACGATTAGAGACTGCCTTTTCTTGGGTTTTAGCAGGGATTGGTTGTACATTTATTCCTGATTTTCTGATAAAATTTGGCAACTACCATAAACATCCTATCTATTATAAGCTAAATCATCCCAAAGCTACCCGCAGTCTATATATAGCCTATCGAAAAAACCGTTATCTTTCTAGGGTATCAATTGAATATATTGCACTTTTAAAAAAACTTATAGGTCATGGTACTTGGTATTATAAGTAATTTTTTTCATATAATTTATATATAAGTATCCCCTTATTCCTTCTATAAACTTTAACTATTAGACAGATTACAAAATATCCTTTAAAATTTAGATAAATGTCTTTATCTAAAAGCATTGTGGGATATTGCTTATAATTAATTGAGGAACAGGAGTTCAATTACCGAAAGCCTGTTCCTCTTTTAAGGTTTTATATTATCTTTTAAGAAAATCTGATATTTTATCTAAGCTAAGTTCAAACTGCTCTCCCCTGTCCATATCCTTTATATTGACTTTTTTTGCTGCCAATTCGTCAGCTCCTATAATTACCGTATGTTTTGCACCGATTTTATTGGCATATTTCATTTGGGCTTTAACACTACGGTCCATATAATCGGTCTCTATAATAAAACCTTCTTTTCTTAGCTCTCTAACTAAACTATATGCTGCTGCCTTTGATTCTTTACCTAAGATCCCTACATATAAATCCACTGCTGGCTCTTTAGGAAGTTCCACCTTTTCTGTCTCCAGCTCATTAATAATTCTTTCAATACCAAATCCAAAACCGACAGCAGGAATATCCTGTTTACCGTCAATTTCATGAATCAGATTATCGTACCTGCCTCCGCCGCACAGGGTAAAGCCTTCACCGTTAACAAATTCAAATACGGTCTTGGTATAGTAATCCAGTCCCCTGACAATACCTGTATCCACTTCGAAGGGGATATTAAGCTCATTAAGCAGGCTTTGTAGATCATTAAAGTGATCTTTACATTCTTCATCTAGATATTCAATGGTTCTTGGGGCATCCTTTACTATTTCTTTGCAGCCATCCACTTTGCAGTCTATAATTCGCAAGGGGTTTTTCTCCATTCTCTCCTTACAGGTGCCACACAGTTTATCCTCATGTCTTTTTAAGAATTCCAATAAGGCTTTGTTATATTCTTTTCTACAATTTTTACAACCGATACTATTGATATGTAGCTTAACTCCTTTTAGGCCAAGCTCCTTCATAAATTCCATCAATAGAGTAATTAGTTCCACTTCTGCCAGAGGACTTGCTGAACCAAAGAACTCAACACCAAATTGATGATGTTGTCTTAACCTTCCGCTCTGGGGATTTTCATAACGAAAAGCCGGAGTAATGTAAAAAAGCTTTGTAGGCTGACTCTCGGCATATAGGCTGTTTTCAAGATAAGCACGGACTGTTCCTGCTGTTCCTTCAGGCTTTAGGGTAATACTTCTGTTCCCCTTATCCATAAAGGTATACATCTCCTTTTGAACTACATCCGTGGTTTCCCCAACCCCTCGCTGAAACAGGATTGTATGCTCAAAAACAGGAGTAATAATCTCCTTGATATGGTACGCCTTACAAATTTTCCGTGCGATTTCTTCAATTATGGTTCTTTTATACATATTGGAACCATACCAATCCTGCGTTCCCTTTGGTCTTTGTGTTATCATCATAGTCCTCCTAACCTGTTACATTTTATCAATAGTTCCTATATTATAAAAGCAAATAATAGGATAAGCAATATAATATAATAAGAAATACTTCTATAACTGTGGATTCTTTAATAAAAATTCTTTTTTTCTGGCAATCATTTCATCTATTCTACTAATATAGTCTGTAAGACTCTTTACATTTTCAACTCTTTCAATCCGATTCTCATCATGAAATACGAATTTAGACATGGCTCCGGCTCCAAAGGCTAAGATGGTTTGTTTTTCTTCCATAATCAAAATATTATAAAGACCTTCCTTACCCTCTTTTGCATAGCCAATGTTCTCAAGATTATCTGCCATATTCTTTTGTCTGTAGAGATAATAGGGAAGATAACCCTTCTTTTTGGCAAATTCCATAGTTGCTTCCATCATCCTAGGAACATCCACAGCCTGTAAATTTTTATAATTTTCTTTTTCAGTATTAAGCCTCGCTGCCCGCTTAAGTGCCAAAGTATGGACAGTAAGACTTTCCGGATTTAACTTTTCAATTTTATTTAAAGTATCTATTACATCTTCAGGACTTTCATTAGGAAGTCCGATAATTATGTCCATATTGATATTCTCATGGCCGGTTTCTCTAGCCAGATAAAATGCTTCTTCAATTTGTTCTACAGTATGCCTTCTACCGATTAAATCCAAGGTTTTTTGCTGCATAGTCTGTGGATTTATGGAGATTCTGTCAACACCCCATTTTTTTAGGACTTCAAGCTTTTTTCTGCTAATACTGTCAGGCCTTCCGGCTTCTACGCAAAACTCCCGTACATGGGTAAAGTCATACTGCTCTCTTATAAGTCCCAGTAATCTATCTAGTTGTTCTGCAGATAAAGTGGTAGGTGTACCACCCCCAAGATAAACTGAAGTTAACTTTTTATCAGGAAAACAAGTTGAACCATATTTTATTTCTTTTTCTAGGGCATTAAGATAACTTGTAATCCTATCTGCATGTCTTTCTACTGAATATGAAGTAAATGAACAATATAGACAGGTACTTGGACAAAAGGGAATTCCTATATATATACTATATCCCTTTTTATAATCAATTTCATGAAGGAGTTTTCTTTCCCTTTTTGCTATATCTATACTGATATCAATTTTTTCCCTGCTACAAAGGTATTCTCTCTCCATAAAGTTATATATTTCACTATCATCCATGCCCCTATCAAGCATTTCATATACCAGCTTAACAGGCCTTATACCGGTTAGAATTCCCCAGGGTAGTTTAATATTACTTATGGAGGAGAGCATTTTATATAACTGCCGCTTCATGGCATTTTTATAAGCTGCCTTGTCCTTAACAGGATCCGGTGTTTCTGTAATGGTTTTATATTTTCTATCTTTATTATGGGTAATTACAATTTCAATTTTATCATTACCAAAATCTATCTGTATACAGCTATGAACCTTGCTAAGGTTTCCCTCTTCTATAATCACGTCCTTAGAGCCTTTTACCAGTATCTCTTCTTTTGGGTAAAAGGCCTTTACAATGGGATAGGCATCATTTTCATATGCCTTATGGGATAGAATAATTTTAATCATTATTACTCCTAGCTATTATATAATCTATAGATACGGATTAAAACTTTTTTCATGACCTATGGTGGTCGGTCTACCATGTCCGGGATAAATCTCTATATCATCTGAAAGGGTCATCAATTTACTTTGGATAGATTCTATTAATCTTTGATGATTTCCGGTAGGAAAATCCGACCTTCCTATACTTTCATATAAAAGAGTATCTCCGCTAAAAATTATTTTTTCCTCTTTAAGAAAATAGCAGGCTCCTCCTTTGGTATGCCCCGGTGTATATATCACCTTCCAATGTAGGCCTCCTGCCTGAAACTCTTTTCCATCCTTAAGTAAAATATCGGCTTCAACCATAACCTCTTCTCCCATATGAGCAGAGAGATTAAGATTGGAATCCTTAAGAAAGTCTGCCTCATCTTCATGGGCACATATGGGAGCCTTGGTAAGAAGCTTTAGATCATTTGCTGCTGTTATATGGTCAAAATGACCGTGGGTAAGTAATATCATCTTACATACCAGGTCATTTTCATTTAAATATTGATCTATCTTATTAACATTGTCAGCAGGATCAATTACAACAACTTCCTTTGAATTAGGAGCACTAACAATATAACAATTGGTTTGCAACATACCTAAAACCATTGTTTTTATATGAATTTTTCTCATATAATACCTACTTTCATTTAATTGCAATTAATTAACCGGCTGTACGTTCAATATCAAGTACGCTTTCTACATTACGTATCTTGTCAATAATCTCATTAAGTTGTTCCACTCCATTAATTTCAAAACCAATACTAATAGAGGCAGTACCCTGCTTACTGGTTCTTACATTCATGGATGTAACGTCGATTTTATTTTCAGTTAAGACCCTGGATATATCCACCAGGACACCGGTTCGATTATTGGCAAAGATCTTAATTTCTGCCGGATATACTCCTGTTTGTTTCCCGGCATTTACATCCCATTCGGCATCTATTAACCTTGCCCTATCATCCTCCGGCAAATTAATTACATTGATGCAATCTGTTCTATGAATTGATATCCCTCTTCCCCTGGTAACAAAACCGATAATTTCATCTCCCGGAACAGGGCTACAGCATTTTGAAAAACGTACTGCTAAATCATGGATTCCCTTAACTACAATACCACTTTTAGATTTGGTGGTAGGCAATTTATAATCCTTATTTCCTATTACCTCTTCAAGAATATTCTCATCGGTTATATTAAGCATATTCTTTTTACGGTGTTCTTCATATAGACGGTTAACTACTTGACTTTCTTTAAGTCCTCCATGACCTACTGCAGCCAGTAAAGAATCCCAGTCTTTAAAACCGTATTTTCTTAATACTACACCGGTATAATCTGGTTTCATCAGTTCACTAAGTACAATATTTTTGTGCTTACAATAACTTGCAATCAATTCCTTGCCTTTATTTATATTGTCCTCTTTTAATACGGATTTAAACCATTGATTAATCTTGTTTTTTGCCTGAGTACTCTTAACAATGGAAAGCCAGTCACGGCTGGGACCTCTAGAATTTTGAGAAGTCATAATCTCAACCCGGTCCCCGTTTTGAATTACATAGTCAATGGGTACTAGCTTACCGTTAACTCTGGCTCCCACCATTTTATTACCCACAGCACTATGAATGCTGTATGCAAAATCAATGGTATTAGAGCCCCTTGGCAAAGTCTTAACATCACCTGTAGGTGTAAATGCATACACACTGTCAGAGAATAAATCAAAATCATTTTTAAGTAAACTTAAAAACTCCCTATTGTCGGAAAGATCTCTCTGCCATTCTAAAACTTGACGGAGCCAAGTCAACTTCTCTTCTTCAGCACTGGAATTAACGCCCTTTCCGTCAGCCCCCTCCTTATACTTCCAATGAGCAGCAATACCATATTCGGCAGTTCTATGCATCTCAAAGGTTCTAATTTGAATTTCAAAAGGCTGTCCCTTAGGCCCGATTAAGGTGGTATGGAGGGATTGATACATATTGGGCTTGGGCATGGCAATATAATCTTTAAACCTTCCCGGAATGGGTTTATACATTTCATGGATAACACCTAAGGCGGCATAACAGTCCTTCAGGGAATTGACAATAATACGGACCGCAAATAGATCATAAATCTGATCTAAGGTTTTATTTTGATTTACCATCTTTTTATATATACTAAAGAAATGCTTTATTCTTCCGTCAATTTTTGCCGCAATTCCGGCTTCATCTATATGAAACCTAACATCAGCAACAATACTGTCTATATATGCCTGACGCTCACTCTTTTTAGTTGCAATTTTTTCTGCCAAATCCTTATATACTTCCGGCTCAAGATATTTTAAGGATAAGTCATCTAGTTCAACCTTAATCTTGGATATACCAAGTCTTTGAGCAATTGGGGCATAAATATCCATGGTTTCTCTGGCAATTTCTTTTTGTTTTTCAGGTCTCATATATTTTAAGGTTCGCATATTATGAAGCCTGTCAGCAAGTTTTATTAAGATAACACGGATATCCTTTGCCATGGCAAGAAACATCTTTCTAAGATTTTCTGCCTGGATTTCCACCTTATCTTTGGAGTATTTTAGCTGAGTTAACTTTGTAACACCATCTACCAGTAAGGCAATCTCATCGGTGAACATCTCTGCCACCTGCTCGATGGTAAAGTCCGTATCTTCAACCACATCATGAAGAATACCTGCTACAATACTTTCTTTATCAAGTTCTAGTTCAGCTAAAATATTGGCAACACACAGGGGATGAACAATATAGGGCTCGCCCGATTTTCTAAATTGATCTTTATGGGCATTCATGGCCAACTGGTATGCTTTTTCTAAAATAGAAATATCAGCGGAGGGATGATAGTCAATAACCTTGTCGATTAGCTTTTTATACAGTTGCTCGGGCGCAGTAAAATCAGCTGGCACTGATGTAGCTGCCGGCCTATATAATAAACTCCGATTCATATAATCATCCATCTTATCCATAATATCACCACCTGTGTCACAAAACCCATATACTTATTGCTAAACAAATTTTATTTAAATTTATTAATTTCCTTCGTACTGAATAACAGCTTCTACATCAAAGCCGGCCAATTTATCCCGGCCTTTTAGTCCTTTAAGTTCCATTAAGAAAACAATTTTTACAACTTCTCCACCAAGGCTTTTTATTAACTTGGTTATGGCTTCAATAGTTCCTCCTGTAGCAATCAAATCATCTATAATAACTACCTTTTGTCCAGGTTTAATTGCATCTTTATGAATTTCTATTGTAGCCTTGCCATATTCAAGATCATAATCCATCTCAATTGTTTCGCAAGGTAACTTTCCTTTTTTTCTTACCGGTATAAATGCTTTATTCATATTATAAGCAATAGGTACTCCAAAAATAAATCCTCTAGATTCTGGACCTACTATTACATCAAAATCAACATCTTTTAATAAATCCTGTATGCTGTCAATAGCCAGCTTTAATCCATCCTTATCTTGTAATACAGTTGTAACATCACGGAATATAATTCCCGGTTCAGGAAAATCCGGTATACTTCTTACGTAATCTTCTAACTTTTTCATCTTACACCCATACCTTTCTGAGGGCAAATTATCCTCTTGCCCCTTTATAGTAGAACATTATATCATTTATGACAAATCTACGCAAAGACAAATTAAAATTAATTATGAATTTGCCCTAACTTATATTAACTTTGTAGTTAAATAGTCTTATTTGTTTATTATAGATAAATTTCTTAATTTTATCTATAATTTTGTATGATTAGCTGTATGCTTTTATATCCCTTATATTCATTGATTTTAGGATAATAAGTAACGGTAAGTTTTAAATTTGATCCTCTTCCTGTTTTTAGACGCTGCACTTCATCTGGTCCGTATTTATCACTGATATATTTAAAAAAGCCATCTACATCTCCGAAATACAAGGCATCCATTTCTCTGCCATATGGATTCCTTACCCGTAATCGAATTCCGTTGGCATTTTTTCCTATAATCATAATAGATTTTATAGTTAAATCCTTTTCTGCAAATAAAGGCTTACTATTACCTGTTCCGAAAGGTTCAAGTAATTTTAGTTCATTTATCAGTTCTTCAGATAGATAGCCTAAAGGAAGTAAAATATCTATAGTAATTTTAGGTATGAGCATCTCAAATGTCAACGGGCAATTCTCATTAAGTGCCTTCCTTAATATATCTATATTTTCCGGTAAAAGTGATAAACCTGCAGCCATAGGATGACCACCCACCTTAATTAGTAGCTCCCTATGTTTTGATAGCTCTTCAATCATATTATATTTATCTATAGATCTTCCTGAACCTTTTGCATAGTCCGTAGAATCTGTTAAAATCAAGGTTGGTCTATGATATCTTTCGCGAATTCGCCCTGCAATTATTCCGGCTATACTCTCATGACATTCCGGTATATATACCACTAAAACCTTATCATCTAGCATATTGCCTTCTTCAATTAATGAAATTGCTTTTTCTACATACTTTGCTGTCATATCTTTACGGGCTTCATTTAAATTTTTAAGCTCACCAGCAAGCTCCATGGCTTCACTTTTTGTCTCAGAAAGTAATAATTTAAGTCCGATTTTAGCTGTATCTAGCCTTCCTGAGGCATTTAGGCAGGGACCTATAATAAAGCCCAAGTGAAAAGAGGATAAATCTTTTTTATTAATCTGACAGGCATCCATAAGTGCAAGCAATCCTATATTTCTTGTGTCCTTTAACAGTGAAAGTCCATGTTTTACTATTATTCTATTTTCATCAATTAATTCCATAACATCACAGACTGTAGCAATTGCCGTATAAGATAAAAGTTCCCTTAGATAGTCTTCCTTATCAGGTATTTCATATTGACTAAGTAGTGCCACTGCCAATTTATAGGTTATGGCTGCACCACATAATCCTGAAAAAGGATATGTACAATCTCTTCTGTGTGGATTAATAATAGCATCTGCTTCCGGTAGTATTACTGTATTATCATCTGTTTCAAGAAGGCTGTGATGGTCTGTCACAATTACCGTCATACCAAATTCTTTTGCCCTCTTTATCTGATCTATTGCTACAATACCATTATCACAAGTAAGCAAGGTATCTACATTATGACTTTTAGCTTCTTCCACCATTCGAATATTCATTCCATATCCGTCAATTATTCTATCCGGTATCTCATAGTCTACCTGTGCTCCCAGTTTTTTTAGGGTCCTATATAAAATATATGTTGCCACAATTCCGTCAACATCATAATCACCTATAATACGGATTTTCTTTCCGTGGGCTATCTTTTCTTTTAGGATATGGCAGGTCTTATCCATATCTTTTAAAAGAAAGGGATTATATAGATTATCAAGGCTTGGTTTAAGAAAAGTCTCTATATCTTTAGGATCCTCAAATCCTTTGTTAACCAGACATCTTGCCAATACCTCACTTATACCGCACTTTTCCATAATATATGTAAAGTCGGCTTTCCTATTCTTTATGACCCAGTTTTCCAAGCTGTCCTCCTATCTATAAGCTCTTTTCAATTTCCTTAATCTTCTGATATACAGCTTGAGCCAGAGCCCTATGACCTTCTTTATCTAAATGAATGGCATCCTTATCATCAGCTTTGGCATAATTTGCCGCATCCATGAAGTGACAGTTATACTTTTTAGCCAATTCTTTATACTCTGCTGCCAGCTTTCTGGATTTTTCTGCCCCGGCTAGTCCTCCAAAGGATTCACAGTATGGGGAATCTAAGATTTTATCGCTTATATGAATAGGAGAGATAATTAATATTTCATTATTATATATATTAGGATCACGTAGTATCTTAATTAATTGTTCCATACCATTAGCAATATCCTTAGGTGAGGCATTAAACCTTTCCTTTGTATCATTAGTACCCAGCATAATAATTACCAAATCCAAAGGCTTATGGGTTGCAATACATACTTCTAGATATAACTTTCCATTTGTATTTTTTATTTCTGTATCATCATAGACGGTTGTACGTCCGTTAAGCCCCTCTTCTATTACATAATATTCTATGCCTAAGTGTCTTTGAAGCAATCTTGTCCACCTAGTATTTTCATCATATCTTTCTCCACTAGCTGCTATAAAACCGTGGGTATTGGAATCCCCAAAGCACATAATATTCTTTAACATTTTTCCTTCAACCTTTCCATTATCTATACTAAAAAGTAGGCCTGACACAAACTCAGACCTACAATGTGTTGAATATAATGCCAAAATTTAATACAAATTATATATAGATATAATAACAAGAAAAACAGGCTTTTGTCAAGATAAGCCAGGCTTAAAATAAAATGGCTATAATATATACAAATAGCTTTTTTATGAAATAATATTGTATATATATGGTATAGTATGTTATAATGTATCATATCGTAATTAAAACCACTTAACAAAGACATGTGAATATTTGGGATAATATTAATGTGTTTTTATCAGACATAATTTTTAATGGAAGGATATGGTGAATAAAATGAAAGAATTTATTATCACTACAGACACTACTTGTGATCTACCAATTGAATATATAGAAGAACATAATATAAAAGTGCTTCCACTATATTATAGTTTTGATAATACTGTTTATGGTGATAAAATTAATCTTGATATAAAAGAATTTTATGATAAAATGCGCAGTGGAAATATGCCCACAACAATGGCCGTAAACCCCGATACTGCCAGGAATATTTTTTTAAATTTAGCCAATGAAGGGTACGATATATTACATATCGCCTTCTCTTCCCCATTAAGCGGCAGCTGCTCCGTAGCTGAAACTGTTGCCAGGGATCTTATGGAGGAAAGACCGGGTATAAAAATTAAAGTAATTGACTCCCTATGTGCCTCCTTAGGAGAAGGTCTTCTGGTTCATAAGGCTGTTATGATGAAGAAAGCCGGCAAGTCTATGGATGAGATTGTTAGCTGGCTTGAAGATAACAAGCTAAATCTATGTCATATCTTCACAGTCGATGATCTTCACCATCTTCGCCGGGGAGGCAGGATATCAAAGACTACTGCAATTATAGGAAGCTTAATTAATGTCAAACCTATTCTTCATGTAAATAATGAAGGCCGCCTTGTACCTTTAAATAATGTAAGGGGAAGAAAAAAAGCCCTCATTTCCTTAGTAGATCTGATGGAAAAAAGAATTGAAGGCTTTGAAAATGAAAATGATATTGTCTTTATAAGCCATGGTGACTGCTTAGAAGATGCCAATTATCTTGCTTCAATGATTAAGCAGCGCTTAGGTATAGAAAACTTCTTAATTAATTATGTATCCCCCACAATCGGATCCCATTCAGGACCGGGAACCATTGCTCTTTTCTTTATGGGTAATTCCAGATAAAAATATCAACAACTGCATAATTTTGCTCATATACTCATAAAAAAAGAAGGACAGTAAATATTAGTTACTTGTCCTTCTTTTTTCTCTAAAAGAAACTTCCCTTATGAAGATTACTTACAACTTCGGTAACCCGATTTTTTGCGTCTTCCCCTGTCTGGGCTCCTTCTATATAGTTTATCAGTTCCCTCTTTTTTTGATCAGATAGATTAGCAAAATTGTTCATAGCTTTCATATCCAAGGCCAAACGCATACCAAGCCCTATGGGCATATCTGACTTACCATCTATAAGAGTCATAAGTGCTCCTTTCCCACAACTTATTTTATAAAGAAAATACCTTTTCTAATACTTATTATGAAGGCTAAATGTTCTTTTTATGTTGCGGGATTATTTCCAATCCTAGATAGAAATAACATTTGTTTTTTACTTATGAAATCTTAACAAACTCTTCCACCAAAGCTTCTACTGCCTTTAAGCTGCTTCTCCAAAATTCTTTATCTTCTAAATTAATTTCAGCTTCCCTAGCTGCCTCTTCAACAGTACTTACGGTAGTGGCATTTAACAGGGCTTTGTATTTTTCAACAAATGCCTCTCCCTCTTTTTTATACTTCTCATACAAGCCTCTTGCAAACAAGCCTCCAAATGCATATGGGAAGTTATAAAAACTTAAGGATTCAGAATAATAATGACCTTTAACTACCCACATATAAGGATGTAGATAATTATGATCCAATCCGTCACCATAAGCTATTTTTTGACTCCTTAGCATAATATCATTTAATTCATTGGGGAATAAGAAGCCACTTTTGCTTCTTTCAAATACCTCTGTCTCAAATAAATATCTGGAATAAATATCACAAATAATCTGGGTAAGATCCTGTAACTGACTTTCAATCAGTGCCATCTTCTCCTTGCCACTGGTCTGACTAATGGCAGCTTCCATAATTAATGACTCATTGAATGTGGAGGCGGTTTCTGCTACCGGCATACTATAATCAGTATTTAGGGGTAAATGATCCTCAATATGCAGGCCATGGTAAGCATGTCCCAATTCATGGGCTAAGGTAATTACATCACTTAAACTTCCGCTGAAATTAGTCAGAATCCTGCTCTGCTTTACAAAAGTTAAATTACTGCAAAAAGCTCCCCCTACCTTACCTTTTCTAGGGAAGAAATCAATCCATTCTTCTTCAAAAGCCCGCTCTACCATATGGGCTAAATCATCAGAGAAACCTTTAAAATGACTTACTAGATATTCCCTTGCTTGTGGTACTGTAAATTTGCTACTGCTTTCTCCCATAGGTGCAAATAAATCATACCAAGGAAGACCATTTTCGTGACCCAATAGTTTTGCCTTATGCTTTAGATATTTGTGGAATACAGGCAGATACTCACGGATTGCACTTAACATAGCTTCTAGGGTTTCTCTCTTCATGTAAGATTGCTCTAAAGTCTGGTCAAGAGGTGATTTATAACCACGGAGATCACAAATTGTATTAACTTGAGTTTTAATATTATTTAGGGAGAAACTTATGGCATCCTTGATTTTTTCATATGCCTTAAGTTCTGCCTCATATGCATCCTTTCTAACAGAAGCGTCTTCACTATAAGCAAGATTACGAACTTCAGGGATAGTTATAGTCTTTCCTCGATAATCCACCTCTAAAATAGAAGTCAAATAACCCTGCATATTGCTCCAAGCTGAACCTGCAGATATATTTAACTTAGCTATTACTTCTTCCACATCGTCACTTAACAGATGTTTTGCTTCCTCTTTTATATTATTTATAAAGAATTCATAGCTCTTGATTTTAGGATGCTTTTCCATATACTTGTCAATATCTTTTATGCCTGCTATCCATTTTTTTATTACCGCAAGAGGCTTAGAAATTTCACTATACATCTTTTCAAGCTTATTTAGTTCATTGACAACTTGGCTGTCAGAAGTATTTACGGACTGCCTAAGGGAAAGATAAGAACCTAAAAAACCACCTAATACCTCTAATTCTTCCATATATTCAATACCGGTAATAAGAAGTTTTTCCTCTTCCTGACTATTTCCTAAAGATTTGCTAAAGCTTTCTATATTTTCAATTAAATTTTCCAGCTTTCTAAAATCTTCTTTATACTTTTCATCATCTAAACCCTTATAAAGAATATCCAAAGACCATTCATTATACATAGCTTCTACTTCCTTTCAGATTTTTCTAATTGTAGTAATTTTACTTTAATTTCAATGCCACCCCTGTAACCGATTAGGCTTCCATCAGATCCGATTACTCTATGGCAAGGAATTATACACATAATAGGATTATTATGATTTGCCATTCCCACAGCCCTGGCTGCCTTTTTATTTCCTATGATTTGGGCAATCTCCTTATAGCTTCTGGTTTCACCATAGGGTATCTGCAAAAGAGCCTCCCATACCTTTTTTTGAAAGCTGCTACCTTGAGGATTTAAACTAATGGTAAATTCTTTCCTAATCCCTTCAAAATATTCCCTAAGCTGACCGGCTGTTTCCTTAATTAGCTTAGTTTCCTCCATGGTATACTTTTTCAAATCTTCTTCATTAATATCACCTGCTAGGGTAACTTTATTTATTCCGATTCCATCTTCGGCAATAAAGATTTGTCCAATGGGCATATCATAAAAAAATCCAAAACCCACATCCTCACCTCAATAATTGTGGCATTAATTTACATCCAAAAACTTTCTATGTGTCTATATTGTACCACAAAATACAGATGACAAAAACAAAAAATGCATCTATCTAATATTAATAATTAATTAGATAGATGCAGCTTTATATATAAAATCATTTAAAATGATATAAATTTCTCAATGATTTTATATTAATTTACTTTATGAAAATACTTTAACTCTACCATCAATAGGAGCAAATTCTTTTTCCCCAGGCACTTCTTTTGGAGTTCCAAAAGGCATTTGGGCAAGAAGCTTCCAATGGTTGGGCAAATTCCACTCATTTTTTACCTGATCATCAATCAAGGGATTGTAATGTTGCAATGAAGCTCCAAGTCCTGCACCTTCTAAACTTATCCAGATTGTATATTGCAGCATACCTGAGGACTGAAGCGACCATACAGGAAATGACTCCTTATAAAGTTGAAATTGTTCCTGAAGTCCCTCTATAACAGCCTGGTCTTCAAAAAACAGGATTGTTCCATATCCATTTTTAAAACTATTAATCTTTTCATCTGTTGAGGCAAAAGATTGGGCAGGAACTATCTTTCTTAATTCCTCCCTGGTAATCTCCCAAAGCTTATCATGATTCTCTCCTAAAAGGAGAACTACTCTGGCACTTTGAGAATTAAAGGCTGAGGGTACATGTTTTACCGAATGTTCTATAATCTCTCTTATCTCCTGATTAGAAATGGGGGATTTTTTGTCTATTGCATAAAAAGTACGACGTCCTTCAACCAATTGCTTTAACTCTTTCATATTCTATACTTCCTTTCTACTAAATATTCTAGGTTTAATTTGTAGCTATAATCTATACTTTCAATTCTCCTGTTCATATTTTACAGTTTATATTGTTTACAATTTTATTTTACACTATTTTTTAAATTTGTCAATAGCTATTATTGACTTTTTTAAAATAATTGTATAAAATTTAATTGCACAGTGAAAATGTCTTAATAATATAGACTGCCCTAAACTTATAGAAGGAAGGTTATGATTATGAATACAAATAAATATGATATTTTAAAGCTGGATAATCAACTATGTTTTTCATTATATGTGTGCTCAAAAGAAATTATCCGCAAATACAAACCTATACTGGATCCTTATGGATTAACTTATACCGGTTATATTATCATGATGGCCTTATGGGAAGAAGACGGGATTACAATTAAGGAGTTGGGAAAAAAACTATTCTTAGATTCCGGAACATTAACACCTCTTTTAAAGAAGTTGGAGATGCAAGGCTATATCTTACGCAACCGCAGTAAAAAGGATGAGAGAAATGTTTATATAAGACTTACCGAGAAGGGAAAATCATTAAAGGATGAAGCCTTAAGTATTCCGGATAAGCTTTTATGTACTTTAGATATGGATATGGATGAAGGTATGAAGCTGCTAAATAATCTTCATAAAATGATGGAGCTTCTTACAGCTTCTGAAGATAGCCAGTGATAAATTATCCGGTAAATATCATTAGAAAAAACCTATGGTAATATGGCCTTAGTATAGCCATTTTACCATAGGTTTTTTTATAAATTTAAATCTTCTTCATAGCCCAGCATTAGATTCATATTTTGAATTGCAGCCCCGGAAGCTCCCTTACCCAGATTATCAAGTCTGGTAATTATCATAGATATATTTTTCTCATCATTGCCTATAACAAAGATCTCAGCCAAATTTGTATCATTACAAGCCGTAATATCCAAACCACCATCAAATATATATTTATAGTCCCCTAAACTCTCTTCATCTATATACGGCATTACTTTTACAAACTTTTGATTCTTATAGTGATGGGCCAAAACATTATAAAGTTCTTTTCCTTTAAGCTTCTTATTAAGTAGACTTGTATGAATTGGTATGATTGTTGCTAATCCCTTATAGTAATTGGCAACAATGGGAAGAAAAATCGGACTGTTTACTAAACCTGTATGGACCATCATCTCTTTTAAATGCTTATGGTTAAGCCCCAAGCTATAGGGTCTGGGAGCCTTTGTATAGGGATTGTCTTTATTCTTGTCTTCATACTTTTCAATTAAATTCTTACCCCCACCGCTGTATCCGGTAATACTTTGACATGACACAGGATAATCTGCAGGCATAATATTATTTTTAATTAAAGGATATAATGATAAGACAAAAGCTGTGGCATGGCAGCCCGGATTACTTACCCTCTTACTGTTTTTTATTTCTTCTTTATGGGAAGGAGAAAGTTCAGGAAGTCCATATGTCCATCCTGATATAGTCCTATGGGCTGTACTGGCATCTATAATCTTAGTACTTGGATTTGTAACCAAAGATACTGCCTCCCTTGCCGCCTCATCCGGAAGACATAAAAATACTAAGTCAGCCTCATTTAAGCATTTTTTTCTTTCATTAATATCTCGGCGTTTATCATAATCGATTTTAATTAATTCAATATTATCATACTTGCTAAGCCGTTCGTTAATACCCAGTCCGGTGGTTCCACTAAGTCCGTCTACGAATATCTTCTTTTTCATAATAATCACCTACAGTTAAATATATGTTGTATATTTATTCATTTCTTTTTATTAATATACAACACTCTATAAGCTATGTCAACCAGAAAAATATAAATTAAAACCCAAAAACACGGTCAGGCTAATCCTTAAACCGTGTTTTTGGGTTAGGAAAGTTTATAAAAAACTATTGATTAGTATTAGTCCATAATTTATTCTTTACATTGGGATCCACACCCTTTAACTCAAATAATTTACTTACCGTTACAAGGGCATATCCATCATCTAAAAGACCTTCAATAATATCATCCAATGCATCAACTGTATTTTGATTACCGCTAAAGTCATGAAGAAGTATAATATCTCCATCCTTTACCTCAGTAAGAATTTTTTCTGCTCTTTCTTTGGCACTTACCCCAGCTTCCCAATCCAAACCATTTATACCATTGACAAAGGGTAAATCAATAGCTTCATACATAGTCTCACTGACGGCTATATATGGGGGTCTAAAAAACTTTGGTGCTACATTTACCATCTGCTTTATTATATTATCGGCTTTTTGAATTTCCTCTTTAATTTCATCAACTGTCATCTTATCCATATAGCTATGGCTCCAGGAGTGATTAGCAATCTCACATCCCAGCTCTAATTGTCTTTCCAGTACCGGCTTTGTATCTTCGCTGACATCTTTACCTATCACAAAGAAAGTAGCTACAACTCCATACTCTTCTAGCTTATCTAAAACCAAAGGTGTTATATCTAGATTAGGACCATCATCAAAGGTCAGTGCTACTAGCTTTTTACCGGTATAATCAATCATATCTGACGATGGCTTTTTATTATTATTCATAAGTCGTTATTCTCCTTTAGCTTATAAGATACAAAAATACCTCTCTTATCATTTGTCATTAAAAAACTCTTACTTAATATTAACAAATTTTGTACCATAGAACAAATAAAATATATTTATAAAGAATATAAGTCAAAGGTTATACCCCTTAAGGATATAACCTTTGATTTATACCAGATTAACTTCTTCTAAACGTTCAGAAATCAAGTCTTCAACTTCTTCTCTGTTCATATCCATAGCAATGGATAGTTCACCAAACAAGCAATCCTTGGCAATATTCAAATATTTTTCATCAGTAAATGTAAGTTTTTTTCCTTGAGATAAACGTTCCTGTTTCCTTACATACAGGGTCTTAATTATTTTAATCCAATCCTTGCAATCGTGGTGTCTTAAAGCTTCCTTATAGGCCTCTTCTCTTTGTTTATCATTTTCTACCCCAATTAATGAGATATCAGGAATTTGCTCAATCAATTCCAAGGCTTCTTCATTGCTTATTACTCTTCTCATTACTACCTTGTCATTATCTACAGGGGTATATAAAGTACTTGATTTGGAAAACACCGGTTGAAGTGTGTAGCATTTCTTACTTTGGTCAACACCGGGTATATTAAGGCCACCTATATCCTCCACCCTACATACACCATGGTTACCGTAAATAATATAATCGCCTATTTCAAACATCTTTTCCCTCCTAACATATGCAGGTTTATCTTCTCCTATATATATATTAACAGAAGTTTGAACATTTTGTCAGTTGTTTTTCTTATTTTCGTTAATTTTGTAGGAATACCTAAAGATAGTTCTTATATTCTTCGTATATTTCCACAAGATATTTTGTAATTTAATGGCAATGAACCAAGCTAAATTAATAAAGGGTTACCTAACAGCGGTTTTAATCCCACTTTGTAAGGCAACCCCTTTATATATTATTCTATCCATTATCTGAAAATTTAACCTTAAAATTACATTATCTTTATTCCTTAGCCGAAGGGTCAATGGCATCCCGCAAGGCATCACCAATAAAATTAATACTTACCACCAATAATATTATCACAACACCTGCCGGCACCCATAGCCAAAACTTACTGGTAAGTATAGTTATGGACTCGGCTCCGTTCAAAATATTTCCCAAACTTGCCGTAGGAGACTGTACACCCATTCCCAGAAAACTTAAAGCAGCCTCATCTAATATGGAATAGGCAAATACGGATGTGGCATATACCAAGATAGGGCCTACCGTATTAGGCAAAATCTCAGAAAACAGAATATAACCATTTGGCATTCCGGCTACAATATTTCCTTTAACAAAAGTAGTTTCCCTCAGTGACAGTACATTGCCCCGAACTAATCTGGCTGCACCGGGCCAATCTACAAATCCCAAAATAAGAATAATATTCCACAAACCCGGCTCAAATATGGCCGCTGCCACCAATACCAAAAGCATATAAGGAAATGACATAATAATATCAGTTATACGCATTATAAGAATATCAACCCAGCCACCAAAATATCCGGCAACAAGCCCCAGGATAACACCGATTAATGTAGATATAACCGTTACAGAAAAGCCCACAAACAAAGATATTCTGCTTGCATATAAAAGCCTGCTAAACATATCCCTGCCGATTTGATCCGTACCAAGCCAATGTTTCGGAGAGGGAGGCATGGAAAATGATGTACTTACCTGATTTGGATCATATGGGGCAATTAAGGGGGCAAGTAGGGCAAGTATTGTCATAAATCCAAGAAAATAAAGGCTTGCCACTGCCAGCTTATGTTTCCTAAAACGTTTCACAATCATCTTTAGGCTGCCATGTTTATTCTCTGATATATCAGATTTCTGCTTCATAGTAAACTCCATTTCTGTGTTGCAATTTTTCCTTTGTTGACCATTTAATTTATATCTTTTTTAATATTTAATAGTAGGGTCTACTAATGCATATATTATATCTGTAATAAGATTAGCTGCAAGTACCACCACAGCAGTTAAAAGAGCCACTCCCATAATAACAGGGTAGTCCCTGTTTAAGATTGCATTCATAGTAATAAGACCAAGACCCGGCCAACTAAAAATCTGTTCAATAATAACAGCTCCACCAAAAAGCGTAGGTATCTGCATACCAATCACAGTTACAATAGGTATTAAGGCATTTCTTAGGGCATGCTTATTGATAACTAGAAACCGTCCGATTCCTTTAGATTTTGCAGTACGAACATATTCCTTCTGTAAGATTTCCAAAACAGCACTTCTGACATAACGGATATTTGAACCGGTAATAGATATGGCTAAAACTAAAACAGGCATAACCATATGCCTTAATATATCAAGAATTCCTCCGTCTCCTCCTGCAGTTTTCATACCACTAGAAGGAAGCCAACCCATTTTTACTGTGAATAAGTAAATAAATATTAAAGAAAGAAAAAAACTTGGCACACTGGTACCAAAAAAGGACATAGTCACTAAAGCATAATCTCTTTTCTTATATCTATGAACCGCACTATAAATCCCAAGAGGGATGGCAATTGCCAAGCCCAGTAATAAGGAAGTTCCCATTAGTAAAAGGGTTGGACCCAAATGATCACCTATTAACTTACTGACCGGTTGATAGCTTTTTATGGAATAACCTAAGTTCCCCTGTAATACATTTTTAAGCCAAACAAAATATTGAACATATATGGGTTTATCAAGCCCCAGCTGGATAGCTTTTGCCTCCAATGCAGCCTCCGTAGTCTTAGGCCCTAACATCATTTCTAAGGGACTTCCAGCCAGGTTCATAATTGCAAAATCAAGAATTGTAATGCCAATAAGAACAGGTATGGCAATCAAAATTCTTTTAAGTATATATCTAAACATTATCGTTCCCCTCCTGCCTGCATTACCGGACATGCCGCCTTATGGTTACTTCCGAATCTTATAGCCAGTAAATCCGGATCATTAACTTTACAGGATTCTATGGCATAGGGACATCTGGTGTGGAATCTACAGCCTTTAGGGGGTTGTATGGCTGAAGGAATTTCTCCTTTTAAAACAATCCTCTCTCTTTTTCTAAGACTAGGATCAGGCAAGGGTGAGGCATCAAATAAGGCCTTTGTATAAGGATGTACGGGATTATCAAATAATTCCTTTGTTTCAGCTATTTCAACGATTTTACCCAAATACATTATAGCAATACGATTGCTTACATAACGAACAGCTCCAAGGCCATGGGCGATAAATACATAAGTTAATTTCAACTCTTCCTGCAGCTGTTTTAAAAGATTTAATATTTGTGCCTGAACCGATACATCCAAGGCACTGACCGGTTCGTCACATACTATAAGTCTTGGTTTTACAGACAGAGCCTTGGCAATTCCTATTCTTTGTCTTTGTCCCCCGGAAAACTCATGGGGATATCTATATTTCATATTCTTTGATAAACCTACCAGTTCTAAAAGCTTATTAATTTCCTCATCTAACCTATCCCTTGTCACAATCCCATGATAAAGCATAGGGGCTGCCAATATATCATAAACCTGCTTCCTTGGATTTAAGGAAGATGTAGTATCTTGAAAGACCATCTGCAGACCTGTTCTGATTTTACGAAGATTGGAGGATGCCATATCAGATATAACCTGTCCCTGATAAATAATACGCCCTGAAGTGGGTCTCTCCAGGGCTACAATCTGGCGTCCAATAGTGGACTTGCCACATCCGGATTCACCTACAATTCCAAGGGTTTCTCCCTCATATATTTCCAAATCAACTCCGTCTACCGCATGGATTACAGGTCTGTTTTTTCCTATTACCGAACCTCTTTGCGGATAATATTTCTTTAAACCTTCCACAATAAGCAGAGGCTTTCTTTTATAAATTTCACTCAAGTAAGAAGTTCCCCCTTTCCGGCTCGGTGGCATCTAACTAAATGTCCCGGTTTAATCTCAGAATAAACCTGTATATCTTTGCAAGCGGGGACACCATAGGGGCACCGTCCATAAAATCTGCAACCTTCTATATCTTGATATCTTTCAGGTACAGTTCCCGATATAGAAGATATTTGTCAAATATTAAATCAAGCAGCCTCCATTCTTTTTAATCTAACAATTTCCGCCATAATATATATGACAGCAATCAAACCAGCGATGCCGTCAGAAATGGCATTGCTGATATATATTCCTTTTACTCCTATTTTGGGAGCTAGGATTATAATTGAAGGAATAATGATGATGCCATATCTAAAAAAGGCCAAAAAACTACTAAGCTTAGATTTACCCACCACCTGAAAATATTGTGAGCTTACAGCCTGTGGCCCCATAATAGGCAACATAAATAAATAATACCTAATACCTGATGCAGTTTGTCTAATCAGCATTTGATCATCAGTAAATATAGTTACCAATAATTGAGGAAATAGTACAACTAATAAGAATAGGAATAATGATAATAAAAAGGAGAAAAACAATGCCAATTTTAAGGATTTTAAAACTCTTCCATAAAGCTTTGCTCCCCAATTATAACCGCATATTGCATTATTACCTTGAACTAAGCCTACTACAACCATATGATAAAAGCTAAATATACTTGACATAATGGTTAGGGCAGCCACATCAAGATCTGTACCGTATTTTAGCAAACTGTTATTTAGAAACAAATTAACTGCTGCAGCTAATATCTGCACATAGAAGGAAGGCAGGCCCATCCTAAGGCTTTCTTTTAATAAAATCCATTCGTCCTTTACCCTTCTAAATTTTAGGTTTATGGCAAAATCTTCTCTTTTTATAAAAGCATATATAACATAGACAGTTAAAGTTGTCTGTGAAATTACTGTGGCTATGGCTGCCCCTGCAATTCCCATCTTAAATAGAAAAATAAAAATCGGATCCAATATAATATTCATAACAGAAGTTACAATAATTATTTTCATTGAAACTTTTGATTTTCCGATTGACCTTAGGGAATTGTTTAGGCAATATCCCGGAATTCCAATTACAGAGCCTAAAATAATAATAACTATATAATCTTTGGCATATGGCATGACATCTTCGGAAATTGAAAACAAAGATAAAATAGGATTCAAAAATACCATAAACAAGATGGCAAAGACAAGTAAAAAGATCACAATATACTTTAAAGCAATGAAAAGTATATCTTCTGCTTCATCTTTCTTGCCCTCTCCCAGCTTTATAGAAATTAAAGCTGATGTGCCTATGCCAATTAATAAAATAAAGGCCATCTGTATAATCTGTACCGGCATAGTTATACCAACGGCTGTCAGTGCATTAGAATTGATTTTAGCCACAAAAATTCTATCTACAATATTAAAGATAGCACTGCTAAGCATGCCAAGAATAGCCGGTATACTTAGCTGCCATAATAGTTTTGATATCTTCTTTGTCCCTAGTTCCAATGGTCTTACCTCTCTTATAATTATATATATCCCATACAGACAACAATCATTCTACTATGAAACCATTGTAAACTCAATTGTATTTATCTGTTTATGTTCTTTTATGCTCCAATAAATCATGGCAGATTTTATTAGTAAAGTAAATGTATTTTTTACTCTTTTTAAATTTTTTACTCCATAATTATATCAATTATTATAAAAAGCAGCCCATAAGGACTGCTTATATAACTACTTCTATTTTTGTATTCTTTTTTTCTTGGTAAAAAGCAAATAGATAATACCTGCAGCTGATACTAATCCGCATATTATGGTAAGCACATTCCCGGACTTAGTTCCACTTATAAAGATAGATGTAGGTCCATCGGCACCACCTATAATTCCTATTGAAGCAGGATTCTCAGTTTTTATTTGGTATTTATATTCTATAAACTTAGGAAAAAGGTATTCAAATATAATACCAATAACTGTTATAAGTAATGTTATTATAGTAAGTATTAAAATAACTAGTCTAGATTTTTCAGTCTTAAACACTATTAATTTCCTCCGATAAAATTAAATTTTCACTTTGTTTTGCTTGTATTTACTCTTTGAAGAAGTCAAATAAATAATCCCTAGTAATGATAAGATAGCACATATAAAGGGAATAAAATTCGAATTTGGTTTTGCACTTATATAGACAGATGTTGGCCCATCTGCACCATCTTTAATCCTGTCGGCATTAATTTCATATTTATATTTTAAATATGATCTTGGTATAAAGTTAAAAACGGCACTGATAAAAGTTACTAAGCTAGTGGTTACGGTAATTAATTTAATTATTTTTCTACATTTTCCTGCTTTCAACTTTTCCCCTCCTAACATAATTTCAAACTGGGATAGGTACTATTAACCCTTACTTAAATCTACAAATACTAAAATCTACAAAATTCTTTTACTGATTTATCCATTATAATCAAAAATCATACAAGGGTCAACCGTAAATTACCATATCCGCAACTAGCACTTCCGGACCATTGCCGGTTTCAACCACATAAAAGGAGGCATCATAGCCGATTTTTTCTTTATATTCCTTACCTACATTTTTAATAAAGTTTTCGATTGCAGCTTCCTTAACAATACTAACCCCACATCCACCAAAGCCTGCTCCGGTCATACGAGCACCGATTACCCCTTCCTGCCTTAAAGCAGCTTCCACTATAGTATCTAACTCTATGCCGGTAACTTCGTAATCCTGCTGCAAGGATAAGTGTGAGTCATTCATAAGTTGTCCAAATAAAGCAATGTCTTTATTTTTAAGTGCCTTTACTGCCTTAATTGTTCTTTGATTTTCATATACAGCATGTTTTGCACGTTTTACATGAATTGGATTTTTTATGGCTGATTTATAATCTTCAAATTCTTCTTCTGTTAAGTCCCCAAGCTCCTTAACCGGTACCACCTTCTGAAGATCGGAAAGTGCCTGCTCACATTCCCTTCTTCTTTGGTTATATTTTGAATCACCAAGACCACGTCTTTTATTGGTATTCATGATTACAATTTTTGCATCAGCTAATATTAGGGGGGCATATTCATAGGAAAGATTAGATGTGTTAAGAAAAATCCCATGGTCCTTCTTTCCCATAGCAATAGCAAACTGATCCATTATACCACAATTTACACCGACAAATTTATTCTCGGCATATTGGCTGTATAATGCCAAATCTGTAAAGCTAATATCCAAATTAAATAATTTCATCAGTATAAATCCCGTAAGCACTTCCAATGAAGCCGAAGAGGAAAGCCCTGAGGCATTGGGGATATTTCCGTATATCAAAATATCCATACCCTTATCTATCTTATAACCCTTCTTTTGTAAAGCCCAGATTACCCCCTTAGGATAATTTGTCCAATCATCTTCCTTTTTATATACTAAATTATCAATAGAGGATTCAATTATTCCCTTCTCTTTAAAGTTCATGGAATAAAAACGAAGAATTTTATCCTTTCTCTTTCTTGCCACCCCGTAGGTTCCTATGGTTAATGCACAGGGAAATACATGTCCCCCATTGTAATCAATATGTTCTCCTATTAAATTTACCCTACCCGGGGCAAAGTAGGCTCTATACTCTCCCTCTGTTCCGAATATTTTCTCAAATATTTCTATTAAATCATTCCTCATGGCTTACTCCTTTTTTACCATTATTACATTTAATCCACAATATTTCTTATCTGATTTATTTATTATAAACAAAACTTATCCCATCTTCAACAAGGTCTACACAGTAAAAAATACCCTACTTGATACCATAAATAAAAACTAATAGATTTATATGGAAAAAAACAAAAAAATACAGTGCCTTTATTTGACAAATATGTTTTTTAGTAGTAATATATTACACATGTTGGAAAATATAAGTCCAGCTTATAGTATATATGCGCGCATTTTATACACATTTCAAAATTTATAGCAATTCTAATTTTTTCAGCTTCAGTATTCGCAGCAACTGAATCTTTAAATGGTGGTGGAGCTACTTGGTATGGTGGAGAAAATACAGATGGAGATTTATTTTCAATACTTCGAGACAATTACGTAGATGGTATAAGGTTTAAAGTAACAGTATGGGTAAAAAATGACAAAAAGGTTAAAAAGGAGAAAACCGGAATAACAAATGGTGTCGGTAAAAAGGGAGAAGTAAAGGTTACAATGGCCTCTACTCATAGTAATCCATTTGTTCCCGAAAGAACTGGATATAAAGACTTCATATGTTTAGCAGCTAATTAAACGAAGCACATATAAAAATATAAGTATTTATATAATTTAATTGCAGACAGTTTCATATATAAACTGTCTGCAATTATACATAACAAAACTATTCTTAAAGAGGTTAATTTAAATGAAAAAAATTTTTAAAGGAATTGGTTTATTAGTATCACTTTTTTCTATATTCTTTTTTCTTTTGGTTGTTGATAAAATGCATTACGATAGCAATTCTCCAATATATGATTTTTCATTAGACAAATATATCTCAAATCAAAAATTGGATAATATTGCAAAAAAAGCAGATGTCACAATTCAGTTAAGGGAATATAAAGAAATTAGTTTTGGTCATGTAGAAATAGATGTTGTTTTGATTAATCCTGATATCAATATGAAGTTAGGGAAAAAAAACAGTGTATTTCCTAATGAAAAGGTAATATACTCGGTTTTAAGTCAAAATGACCAAAGAGAAATTAAATATTTTACAATTCAAGAAGAACAATACGAAAAAATTAACAAAGTAAATTCTTTAATTGAAAAACTTGGTTATACTGTCACAATTGATGTAGATAAGCCAGTACGTTTGGAATTGGGTATGCTTTTTTCATCATTAAATTTGGCATTCTTTTCTTCACTTACAATTTTGTTAATTTTGTGTATATCCACTTATTATGTCTCACGATTAAAAGAAATAGGCATATTAAAATTATGTGGTTGGAATAATAGAAAAATATCATTTAAATTATTAGTGACCATGATGCTACAATTATATAGTTGGAGCTTAATTTTACTTATTCCTTTTGGAATATATGTAATATATTCTGATTTAAGTAAAATAGATGAGTTTGTTAAGATAGTTATTATGGTAGATTTGTTTTTACTTGCTATATTTATATTATCTACAATAGTCGGAACCTTTCTAATTATGCATATAGATAGAGTAAGTGCAATAAAAAACAAAAAGAATAATCGTATATTATTTGGTTCATTGTTAATTTTCAAAATTATGGTAACCTTTTTATTTGTAGCTTCAATAAGCAATACTATTCAAAATATCGCTAACTATAATGCTACCAATGAGTCCGTTAGTAAATTGTTAAATTATAATTTCTATAGTATAAGGACGTCCTCAACACCAGAACAAACTGTATGGGATAAAGTAGAGAAGGTGATTAGTCAAATAAACGATGATGATATTTATAATTATGCTTCACCTGATAATCTACTTAATATTAATAAATTAAAGAAATTTAAAAAAGATAAAAAATTACGAGATGTTGATAATTGCATATATACAGAAATGTCTATTAATATGTTGAATTTCGTAAAAATATGTAATGAACATGGAAAAATCCTTAAACCAGAAGACATAAGTGGAAATTCTAATGTCTATCTAGTCCCCGAACATTTTAAAAATAGCATTTCCGATATTATGAATAATTATGGAGCTGAAGAAATTGATCAAATAATTTATATAAAAGATGGACAAGTAGTAGATGATATCTTAGTTGCTGGATGCTATGTATATGATTCGGTATTTTGTTTATATGAAACACAAAAAATATTATATTTAAATAACGGCGAAGTTCTTTATAATGAAAATGGCGCAAAAATATTACAAAGTGAATTAGAAAAACTTAATATAGACAAAGGAAGTTTTGCAATTGAGCCAATGAGTATGAGCTATAATATTTTTAAAGCCAATAAGCAATTAGATATTTGTGAATCCCTTTTTAAATTTATAATAAACTTTGTTTCATATATTTTGTGCATAATTTCTATATGTATTATCTATTTGGAGTTAAAAAAGAAAGAATTTACAGTACATAAATTAATAGGAAAACTTCCTATAAAAACCTTAACCAATTTCTTAGTTTTAAATTTTCTTATTACTATTACTGCTGCCTTATATGTAAACATTATATTTTTAGTATTAGTAATTTTAGAATATTTTATTTATCATTATATGATCTCTAGTTACATGAAACATAAAGTAATTTTAGCACTCAAAGGTGAGTAGTATAGGAGTTGATAAGTAATGAGTTTAATAAGACTTAATAATATTAGTAAAAAATATGGAAAACAAGTTGTTTTAAGTAATTTCAATTTAGAAGTTGAAAAGGGTGAATTTATTGGTATTAAAGGTGAAAGTGGAAAAGGAAAATCTACTTTACTAAATATTATTGGTTTATTAGAAGATTGCGAAGGTAATATATTTTTTGAAGAAAAATGTATTAGTAGTAATGACACTAAAAAAGTACAGAAATTATTGAGAAATAGGATCGGATATTTATTTCAAAACTTTGCATTAATAGATGATTTATCAGTATATGATAATTTAAAAATAGTATTAAAAAAATCTTCTAAAAAAGAAAAAATGATTCTTATACAGCAAGCTTTAGAGAAGGTCGGTCTAAAAGATGTAATCAACAAAAAAATTTATCAACTATCAGGTGGCGAACAACAAAGGGTATCAGTTGCAAGATTGATTTTGCAAGAATCAGATATAATTTTAGCTGATGAGCCAACTGGTAGCTTAGATAGAAAGAATGCATTGATTATAATAAAGCTACTGGAGAAATTTCATAGTGAAGGAAAAACAATTATCATGGTAAGCCATGATGAAAACCTTTTTAAAAATTGCTCAAGAATTATAAATTTATAAAGATAAAATAGGGTATCAGATTTACTCCTATCTATTTACAATTATTATCTGTAAACATTTAATTCCATTAAAAACAATAATAGAGTAGGATTCTACAAGAATCCTACTCTATTATTTTAATAAAATGATATCTTAATTATCTCAAAACTATCCTATTTTAAATCAGTTTGCCTTGGTCTACTTTTGATTAAGTACTGCCTGAGCTGCTGCAAGTCTTGCGATAGGTACTCTAAATGGTGAACAAGATACATAATCTAGACCAACCTTATGGCAAAACTCGATCGTAGAAGGATCTCCACCATGCTCACCACAGATACCAAGCTTTAAGTTAGGCTTAGTAGAACGGCCCTTTTCGGCAGCCATCTGCACTAATTGTCCTACACCATTTTGGTCAAGTCTAGCAAATGGATCAGACTCGTAAATCTTGGTCTTGTAGTATTCTTCTAAGAACTTACCTGCATCATCACGGGAGAAACCAAAGGTCATCTGTGTCAGGTCATTAGTTCCGAAGGAGAAGAAGTCAGCTTCCTCTGCAATTTCATCTGCAAGAAGTGCAGCACGAGGAATCTCAATCATGGTTCCTACATGGTACTGGATATCGGAGCCCATTTCCTTCTTAACTGCTTCTGCAGTTTCTACTACAACTTCTTTAACATATTGAAGCTCTCTCTTTTCACCTACTAAAGGTATCATTATTTCAGGTACAATGTCGTAGCCTTTTTCATTCTTAACTTCGATAGCAGCTTCCATAACAGCTCTTGTCTGCATTCTTGCAATTTCAGGATAAGTAACTGCAAGACGACATCCTCTATGACCCATCATAGGGTTGAACTCATGTAAGGATTCGCAAGTTGCCTTAACTTCCTCAACAGACAGACCCATATCTTTAGCTAATGCTGCGATATCAGCCTCTTCTGTAGGAACAAACTCATGTAGAGGAGGATCTAAGAAACGGATAGTAACCGGTCTTCCTTCCATAACCTCATAAAGAGCCTTAAAGTCACCTTTCTGATAAGGGATCAGTTCATTTAAAGCTGCTTCTCTAGCTTCTACAGTCTTACTAAGGATCATCTTTCTGATCTTAGGAATTCTGTCAGCCTCAAAGAACATATGCTCTGTACGGCAAAGTCCAATACCCTCAGCTCCGAACTTAATAGCATTAGCTGCATCTGCAGGGCTATCAGCATTGGTTCTTACTTTTAATGTTCTTATTTCATCAGCCCATTTCATAATTCTTTCGAAATTACCGCTGATTTCAGCTTCTACTGTAGGAATATCTCCAAGATAGATATTACCTGTAGAACCGTCAAGGGAGATATAATCTCCTTCTTTAATTGTATGTCCACCTAAGGTAAAGTATTTACCTTCTTCATTAATAACTATGTCACCACAACCGGATACACAAGCTGTTCCCATACCACGGGCTACAACAGCTGCATGGGATGTCATTCCACCACGAACGGTAAGGATACCCTGTGATGCATGCATACCTTCAATATCTTCCGGTGAAGTCTCAAGACGAACAAGAATAACTCTTTCGCCCTTATCACTATGTTCTTTTGCATCCTGAGCTGTAAAGTATACTCTACCTGCTGCCGCACCGGGAGATGCAGGAAGGGCACTACCTATTACTTTAGCCTCTTTTAAGGCAGCCTCATCAAATCCTGGATGTAATAATTGATCTAAAGATTTAGCATCTATTCTTTGGATAGCTTCTTCTTTTGTAATCTTTCCTTCGTCAACTAAATCACAAGCTATCTGTAATGCAGCATGAGCAGTTCTCTTACCGCTACGGGTCTGTAAGAAGTAGAGTTTTTTATCCTCAATGGTAAACTCCATATCCTGCATATCTTTGTAGTGGTCTTCAAGAAGATGAGCTATTCTCATAAACTCTTGATATACTTCAGGCATATCCTCTTCTAATTGGCTGATAGGATTAGGTGTTCTGATACCGGCAACAACGTCCTCACCCTGTGCATTAATCAGATACTCACCATAAATTTTAGCCTCACCGGTAGAAGGATTACGGGTAAATGCAACACCGGTACCGGATGTTTCACCAAGGTTACCAAATACCATGGCCTGAACGTTAACAGCTGTACCCCAATCACCGGGGATATCATTCATTCTTCTATAGTAGATAGCACGAGGATTATCCCAGGAACGGAATACTGCGGTAACAGCCTCGATTAACTGTTCCTTAGGATCCTGAGGGAATTCAGTTCCTTTTTCTTCTTTATATAATGCTTTAAACTTAGTAACAGCTTCTTTTAAATCTTCAGCGTCCAGTTCACTGTCAAAATGAACGCCCTTCTTTTCTTTAATAGCTTCAAAAATTTCGTCAAATTTTGCTTTAGGTACTTCCATAACAACATCTGAGAACATCTGTATGAATCTTCTGTAAGAGTCATAAGCAAATCTCGGATTATTAGTCTTTTTTGCAAAACCTTCAACAACCACATCATTTAAGCCAAGGTTAAGGATGGTATCCATCATACCGGGCATGGAAGCTCTTGCACCGGAGCGAACTGAAACCAGTAAAGGATTCTCTGAATCACCGAATTTCTTGCCCTGCTCTTCTTCAAGCTTGCCTAGAGCTTCAAAGATCTGATCCTTAATTTCTTCTCTGATTTTTTTACCGTTATTGTAATAATCTGTACAAGCTTCGGTGGTTACAGTAAATCCTTGGGGAATGGGAAGTCCCAAATTGGTCATTTCTGCTAAGTTGGCGCCTTTTCCACCAAGAAGGTTTCTCATGTCGGCTTTGCCTTCTTTAAACAAATAAACCCATTTAGTCATATTGTATAAGCCCTCCTAATAATATTTTTGTATTTTCAATCCGTTTGTCAATAACTTAAATCATTATGACATCGGATCTGCTTGTTACAGGTAAAACTTTAGCAATATTTCACATAGATTTTTATAGTCACCATCAAGCATTATATCACAGTTCTACCAAATAAGGGAAGCACTTTTTCTAAAATCTAAACTTATCCTCAAAATAAGCTTTTAAATCATCTATCTTAATCCTAACCTGTTCCATAGTATCTCTGTCACGGACAGTAACAGAGTTATCTGTTTCCGAATCAAAATCATAAGTAATACAGTAAGGAGTACCTATTTCGTCCTGTCTACGATAGCGTTTTCCTATATTACCTCTGTCATCATATTCGCAATTATAATATTTGCAAAGTTCCATATAAATTTTTTCTGCAGGTTCAGCTAATTTCTTGGATAAAGGAAGAACTCCGATTTTTACCGGTGCAAGAGCAGGATGGAAATGAAGTACTGTTCTTTTATCACCGTCTGCCAGTTCTTCTTCATCATAAGCAGAGCATAAGAAGGCTAAAGTAACACGATCTACACCAACGGAAGGTTCTATTACATAAGGAATATACTTTTTCTTCTTTTCATCATCATAGTAACTCATATCTACATTTGAGTGATTTTGATGTTGAGTTAAGTCATAGTCAGTACGGTCTGCAATACCCCATAGTTCACCCCAACCGAAGGGGAATAAAAATTCTATATCGGTTGTTGCTTTACTATAGAAGGCAAGCTCCTTTGGATCATGATCCCTTACTCTAAGCTCTTCCTCCTTAAGACCTAATTTCTTAAGCCAATCTATGCAGAACTGCTTCCAATAAGCAAACCATTCTAAATCTGTATCCGGCTCACAGAAGAATTGTAACTCCATTTGCTCAAATTCTCTGGTTCGGAATATAAAGTTACCCGGTGTTATTTCATTTCTAAAGGATTTACCAATTTGACCTATACCAAAGGGTATTTTCTTACGGGAAGTTCTTTGTACATTTTTAAAGTTTACAAATATACCCTGAGCCGTCTCAGGCCTTAAGTATACTTCGTTTTTGGAATCCTCCGTAACCCCTTGATGGGTCTTAAACATCAGATTAAACTTACGAATATCTGTGAAATTATGTTTTTTACAGGTAGGACAGGCAATGTTATTATCGTCAATAAATTTTTTCATTTCCTCAAAAGACCAGCCGTCAATAGAACTGTCTAAAGTAATACCCTGGTCTTTGACATAGTCTTCGATAAGTTTATCTGCACGAAAACGTTCATGACATTCTTTACAATCCATCAAAGGATCTGAAAAACCCTTAAGATGACCGGAGGCAACCCAAGTCTGAGTATTCATAAGTATGGCACTATCTATACCTACATTGTAGGGATTTTCTTGGATAAATTTCTGCCACCAAGCCCGCTTTACATTATTCTTAAGTTCTACACCTAAGTTACCATAATCCCAAGTATTAGCTAAACCACCGTATATCTCTGAACCTGGATATACAAAACCCCTTGCTTTTGCTAAAGCTACAATTTTGTCCATTGTTTTTTCCATAAATTCATCCTCACATATCCATTTATTTTTGCTTAATAAAATATGTCATAATAAGGTTATGATTTTACTACGGCCTAAATATTACTACAGTTGCTTCCTCGCCTATACTTTGTACCTTATTATCTTCTATAAGTGTTGCATTGTCACTATAGAATTTGACATCTCCTTCAACTATAATATCATAGGGCTCGTAGACAACCAATACCTTATTTTTACTATTTTTCATGGCAGTTTCCATATCAACTACCTTATCTTTTCCCGCTTTTATATACTGCGACGGAAGTTCTAGATCGACCTCTTTTAAATCAGTACCATAATATGCTGCAGGAACTTTATTAAATTCACTGTAATGTTCCATCTTAGAGTATCTAAGAATCATAATCGCCTTACCGTTTTTTATTTCAAGTTCCTCTATAGATATTTCATCACTTCCAACCTTTTTGTTATAAGCATTAATTTCACCAGTTACAAAATCATTAAGCTCCGATAGATTATAATATTCTTTACTAAAGTCTTCTATAGTTGCAACTAATAAACTACCGTCTCGTTTCATCAAAAGTGTATTGGCACTTACGTCATCAGAAGTCAATAAGAATTCTTTCTTTTTACAGCCTACTAAAACTATAAAACTAAGCAGTATTATAGTACTAAGAAGTGCTTTTTTCATATCATACCTCCATCGCATATTAATTCATATAATTGTAACCTTAAAGGAAAATAATTTCAACTATATTTATAAATCTATAAAGCTAATTACATATTACAAAGAGCCAAGTAATTCAGTGGATTTAAATTCATGATTTAAATAATGTTTCAAATAGCTTCTTGCACAAGCTTTCAGTTCTTTAAGTACTTGTCCGCTTACCCTAAAATTAAAAAGCCTCTCTACATCTCTTGATATTATGTACTGCAAAGTATATACGGAAGAAGTACTTAAAAGAATGGCTTTTTTATCATAAGCTCTACATTCCTTGCACAATAATCCTCCGCTTTCCACAGAGAATCTATATTCCTCTGAGTTTTTTTGACACTTTACACATTCAAACACCTGAGGTGCCAGTCCGCTTAGGGCCATTATTTTAATTTCAAATATCAGTCGGATTAGGGCTAGTTCAATTGTTTTTTTGGCCACAGCCCGAAGGGTTTGATACAAAAGCTTTAGTATCTCTTTTTCATCGTTATTTTCCTTGGTAATATATTCTGAAAACTCACAAAAATACATTCCATAATAAACACTTTCCACATCCGATCTAAGTTCTGAAAAATAACTTGAAATATCTGCAGAACGGATACTATAGGATGTCCTGCCTGCATAAAGTGAAAACTCACCGAAGGAAAAAGGCTGACTACATGCCAATAAGGCGCTATTTGGTCTTCTAGCGCCTTTGGCAAATGCAGATATCTTTCCTAATTCTTTAGTTAAAAGAACCAAACGTTTGTCATAATCACCAACCGGCATGGCTGATAGTACCATCCCCGTCACTAAAATCGACTCCGGCACGAAAACCACCTTCTTCTTTTCTGCTCATAACCTGGTCATACTCCTCCATACTTTCTTCCCTTGTACATGCAATGTAATTTAGATAATCGTCAATTTTCCCGGTTTTGACAAAATTCTTCCAATAATTATATCTTTTCATAAATGAGCCCCCTAACCATGATAATATGTTCAATCATACAAGATGAGCTAAAGATAGAAATAAATTTCATCTTTATATTTTTATGTTACCCATCTAGTCTCTTATCTAAACTGGTTAGAATATCCCATTTGTTTTTTTATATTTATACTTGACAAATCATACAACTTACTCTATCTCTTTGTCTACAAATCCATAATTTTTCAGTAAGAAATCATTATCTCGCCAATCCTTTTTCACTTTGACCCAAAGCTGAAGATTTACCTTACAATCTAATAGATTTTCAATTTCCATTCGTGCCTGGGTGCCAATCTTTTTTAACATTCCCCCGCCCTTGCCAATTATAATACCTTTATGGCTATCTTTTTCGCATATAATATTTGCATGGATATCTATAATTCCCATATTCTCATTATCATTATTTCTTCGTTCTTTCATCTGCTCTATACTTATGGCAATACCATGGGGAATTTCTTCATTTAAAAGCCGAAGTGCTTTCTCTCTTATTAACTCAGCTACAATCTGTCGTTCAGGCTGGTCGGTTAAGGTATCCTCCTCATAGTACATAGGACCATAAGGAAGATAATTAAATATTACCTTTATAAGCTCTTCGGTATTCTCTCCTTTTAAGGCAGATACGGGAATAATTTCAGCAAAATCCAAGATATCCTTATATGTGGCAATAAAAGTTAGGATTTCGTTTTTATTTACCGTATCTATCTTATTAATTACTAAGATAACAGGAGTCTTTATCTTAGTCAGCTGCTCTGCAATATGTCTTTCACCGGCACCGATAAATGTAGTAGGTTCCACAAGCCAAAGAACAAGATCCACTTCCTTTAAAGTTCTTTCTGCAACACTAACCATGTATTGTCCCAGCTTATTCTTTGCCTTATGGATACCCGGTGTGTCAATAAATATAATCTGCCCCCGCTCATCTGTAAAAACAGTCTGAATTTTATTTCTGGTGGTCTGGGGCTTATTTGATGTTATGGCGATTTTTTGCCCGATAAGCCTATTCATTAAAGTAGATTTACCTACATTTGGTCTGCCTATTATAGTAACAAAGCCAGATTTATTCTTATACTCATACATAAAATTTATCCTCTATTCATTTCATAAGATTCTTTACTTGGCTAAACATATCCCTGTTTTCTTCTACTTTACTTTCATTACCGATAACACAGATATGGCCCTCATCAAGGACTGCCCGAATTAATCCGGAAAGAGCCCTTATATCATCCTGACTTACATTAATAATTTCTTCCCTTTCCCTTTTTAAATCCTCGTAAGTTAAGCCTGAAAGCAAGATACTAAGAGATCTAGACCCTTTAGCCTGAGGAGTTAAGGGAGTATCAAGAGTACTGATGGTACCGATTATATTTTTAGTTATATCCCTTTCATCGGCTGTAAAGCTTTCTAAAAACTTTGGAATATCCTCATACACTTGGTTAGTCTCTTTAAGATTGGGATCACGGTAAGAGGTAAAATACACATCTCCGTCCACTCCGGAAAAGCTGCACATACAACCATAGGCACCGCCCTTAACCCTTACATTGTTCCACAGGTAATCATAACTTAAAATCATCCTAAGGACCTTCAGTGCTCCGGTGTATTTGTAGCCTGCTTTGAAATAATTACCGGCTCTTGCCACATATTGAACCTGCATGGCTGCCTTAAATCCTTCATTTAAGGATTTTGGCTTAAGAGGCCTTTTATCATAGCTTGAAAGAAGTCTTTCTGAAGCTTCTTTCTTTAAACCTCCTATAAAGGCTGAAAAATCTTTTAAAAATAATTTATATCCGGTACTATCTGCAGTGACACTAACCATCAGCTTGTTTTTTACAAAAATCATTTCCATTAAATCTTTCAGTCGGCTGATTATAGTATCCTTCATCTGTCCATAATTTTCGGTAATTTCCTCTAGAAACTCATAGAATGATATTCCCTCAGTCAATTCCTTAAACATAGCATGTTCGGAATAATAGGACATGGCCCTATTTACCGCCACCGTATGACCTGAAGACTGGAATCTCATCTGCATCCTTGATTTTACTTCATCAATAATTTCCTTAAGCCTTTTGTAATCCTTTAATTGTGTATGATATAACATTTCCTCAATTAATCTAAAGGACTGGGGAATTTTATCATACATAACCTTAGATCCTATCTCAAACTTAGGAAGAAACTCTTTTGTATTATCCTTAAGTGAAAAACTGATTACATTAGTATATATGCCTCCTGTATGAATATTAACTTCATTGGAGTATTCCAAATAGCTATAGTTATCCGTATCCACATATCCTAACACTAAAGATAATAGGGACATGTAAGGAATAAGTTCGGTGGGAATATCCCGGATATCAAAAAGTAATCTAAAGTAGGCAATTTCGTTGGTAAATATATCATGGTGTACAAGCCTAATACCATCTACTTCATTTTCCTCATTATATATTGGCTGAGGATTAGGTTCAATATCTTGTCGTGTCAGTAATGGTATGGTTTCTAGTTCTTCTTTTGTTGAAGGTGTTTCCTGATACTTTCTTAAGCTTTTAGTTTCATTAATTATATTTCTTAACTCTTCCTTAGACAGACTTTCCTTATAAGCAGCAAGCTTTTCCTTCATTTTATCATCACGGATTTTATTTAAGCCCGCTAAAGGTTTTAAAACAACAAGGGCTGCATGGTTATTATTTATGATATAATCCTTAATCAACTTTTCAAAATAACCCGTTTTTATCTGTTTCTTAAGAAAATCATAGATTTCTGTATCCTTTAAATTTTGGAAGGGCAAATCATCATCATATAACCAACTGGACAATACCCGAAGCCCATATATTAGTCCCTTAGGATAACGTCCAAAATCAGCTTCCCTATACCTAAACTCATAGAAGTTTATAGCAGCTTGAAGGGATTTTTCATTTAATCCCTCTTCCACTAACTTTTTCAAAGTATCACTTATTGTATTCAAAAACTCCTGCTTTTTATCTTCATCGGAATTCTTAGCAACAATGGACAAAACAGGTTGAAGATATTCATTATTAAATTGACTAAAGATATCTTTACCGATGGCTTTATCTAATAATGCTTGTTTTACCGGTGCACCCGGTGCTTCAAAAAGGACATACTCAAGAATCTGGAAAGCTAAGCTTAGCTCTTTGTTCTTAGAGTCCCCAATGGCAATATTTAAGCTTAAGTATGTGTTTTCCTTGGGGTTATCCCCTTCTCCCAGTGAATAAAATTCTTCCACTTCCCTTAAGTTTTCAAATCCCTTCTGCATGGGAATTTCGGAATCGACCTTCAAATATTCAAACTGGGATAAGTATTCTTTATCCAGCCAAATAAGCCTTTCTTCAAAATCCATATCCCCATATAAGAAGATATAACTGTTGGAAGGATGATAATAAGTTCTGTGAAAATCTAAAAATTCCTCATAAGAAAGTTCCGGAATAAATTCAGGATCCCCACCGGATTCTACTCCGTAGGGAGTATCGGGAAATAGGGAGTTTTGATTAAGCCTAAAGAGTTGCTGTTCCGGTGATGAGAAGGCACCTTTCATTTCATTATAGACAACTCCGTTTATCAAAAGCTCATCATTTTCATTCTCTAAATCATAGTGCCATGCCTCTTGGCCAAAGATTTCTTTTCTTTGATAAATATTCGGGTAAAAAACCGCATCTAAATATACATGCATTAAATTCTTAAAATCCTGCTCGTTCTGACTTGCAATAGGATAAACCGTTCTATCAGAATATGTCATTGCATTTAAAAAGGTATTAAGAGAACCCTTAGCCAGCTCAATAAATGGATCTTTTGCCGGGAAGTTTTTTGAACCACATAAAACTGAGTGTTCAATAATGTGAGCTACCCCGGTGCTGTTTTTTGGCGGTGTTCTAAATCCGATATAGAATACTTTATTTAGATCTTCATTTTTAATAAGAGCTATTCTTGCACCGGTTTTTACATGCACAAGATAAGCTCCCCAACCATTTAAATCCTCCAGATTTTCATCAAAAACCAATCTGTATTGGGAAGGTATGTTCATTTTCATCCCGCTTCCTCCATTCATATAAATAATAAAATAAATCCATTTATATCATATTCATTCAATATAATAGTATAGCATTTTATAATAATTTCCTATTCATGATATCATAAATTCATTTAATTGTCATTTCGAATAACTTTCAAAAATGTTAAGATATTATTACAAAATGCAACAAAGATAATTGACTTATTAATAATTTTGTGGTAAGTTTAGACTATCATTACTAATTCTAGTAATGGAATTTTATTCATCTTTAGGAGGCATTTTGTTATGAAAAAGGGCACAGTAAAATGGTTTAATGCAAAAAAGGGGTTTGGTTTTATATCCGACGAAGACGGAAATGATGTATTTGTACACTTTTCTGCTCTTTTAATGGATGGCTTCAAAGTTGTTGAAGAAGGCGACAACGTTGAATTTGAAGTAGTCGAAGGGGAAAAAGGCCCTCAGGCTGCTAATGTAGTAAAGTTATAATCAAGACGACGTAATGTAATTTTTATATATATATTAGTATATTTTAAAAGTTATATGTAGTATGGTTGTAACTAAAGCCGACTAGACCACATTTAACCGTAAAAAGAGCTTTTACCATATAGCTAATGCTATAGTAAAAGCTCTTTTTATACTCTTTTTTATATATTAGTGCTTAAAGTGTCTCATACCGGTAAATACCATGGCAATTCCATATTCATTACATTTCTTTATTGAATCTTCATCTCTGATAGAACCCCCCGGCTGAATAATGGCTGTAATTCCTGCCTGATGTGCTGCTTCTACACAATCATCAAAGGGAAAGAAGGCATCGGAAGCTAATACTGCCCCCTTGGTGGCCTCATTATCAATTAACTCTGCGGCATGTTCAATAGACTGCCTTGTTGCCCATACTCTATTTACTTGTCCCGGTCCGATTCCTACGGTCTGTTTATTCTTAGCCAGGGCTATGCCGTTTGATTTTACATATTTAACTACTCTCCAAGCAAAGAGCAAGTCTTCCATTTCCTTATCAGAAGGAGATCGATCTGTTACAACTTTTAAATCCTCATCATGTAAAAGTTTGCTGTCTATGGTTTGAACAATCAGTCCTCCGTTAACCTTTTTCAAATCATAAGCATTTTCATCTTGAGGAAGATCAATATCAGGCAGCTGTAAAAGTCTTAGATTCTTCTTTAGTTTAAGCAAGTCCAATGCTTTCTCCTCATAAGAAGGAGCCACAACCACCTCTAAAAATACATCCTTCATTTCTTCTGCCATCTCATAGGTCAGTGTTCTGTTTAATACCACTATACCACCAAAGATCGAAACCTTATCAGCGGCATAGGCCTTCTTCCAAGCCTCATATATATTATCTGCACTGGCAACTCCACAAGGATTTCCATGCTTACAAGCAACCACAGTAGGTTCTGTAAACTCCTTTAAAAGCTCTAGGGCTCCGTTAGTATCATTTATATTATTAAAGGATAATTCCTTTCCGTTAAGCTGTACAGCATCGGTTAAGGAGCCTTTTCTTTTTCCGATTTCCCTATAAAAGGCTGCTGCCTGATGAGGATTTTCCCCATATCTCATATCTTGAACTTTTTCGAAAGTCATAGTCAAAGACTCAGGGAAGGATTTATCATTTCTTTCATTCTTAAGATATTCGGCAATCATAGCATCATAAGCGGATGTATGCATAAATACCTTATGCATTAGGTAAAGTTTGGTATCTAATGATACTTCACCATGCTCCTTTAGTTCAGTAAGTACCTTATCATAGTCCCTAGGATCTACAACCACTGCCACATCCTGATAATTTTTAGCCGCGGAGCGAAGCATGGTAGGACCTCCGATATCTATATTTTCTACCGCTTCTGCCCTGGTTACTCCATCCTTTAATATAGTCTCTTTAAAAGGATAAAGATTTACTATAACAAGATCTATGGTTTCTATATTAAGGTCAGCAAGCTGTTTCATATGAGAAGGATTGCTTCTCATTGCAAGTAAACCTGCATGTATAGCCGGATGCAATGTCTTTACCCTGCCGTCTAAGCATTCGGGAAATCCCGTAATTTCTGAAACTTCTATGGCCGGAATCTGTGCCTCTTTTAATTTCTTGTAAGTTCCTCCGGTGGAAATAATCTCAACTCCAAGGTCTTTAAGTTCCTTGGCCAGTTCCACAATGCCACTTTTATCCGATACGCTAATTAATGCTCTCATGCTTACACTCCTTTTTTATATTCTATTAAAATATTAACCCAGCTATAATTGAAATACAAACTATAATTTCTAATCTATCTTATTACATCTACTTATATCCACCATATTAGAATAATCAAAGTGAAATTATACAGTTGCAAACCTTCCAAAAGTGTACTATAATTCCTATGAAATTGTATTAAGGAAAGGCATGTTAAAATGGTAAAAGCTTTTAAAAAATCCGATATATTGATAGGATTAGTATTTTTCCTGTTATTTATATCTATTGGGGTAGTATTTACCATTAATTTTAGGCCCTTATACTACCTTGATATTAAATTACTTAATATTCCGGAAAGCTCGGGCTACTCAAAGGAGGAAATTATAGCTAATTATAATGCATTGATTGACTATTCATCTCCTTTTTTTAAAGGTAGTCTTTCATTCCCAACCCTAACAGCCTCACCTTCCGGTATTCAACATTTTAAGGAAGTCAAGGATATATTTACGTTTTTTTATGGCCTGGCTGCAATTTCCTTAATTACTGCTGTGTCAATTATAGTCTATAAAGCCCGTAAAAGGGATATTAGTTATCTGGCAGTATCTTCACTAACATCAATTATATTGCCGATTATAGTAGGTCTTCTACTGGCAATAGACTTTGATACATCATTCTTGATATTTCATAAAATATTTTTCAAAAATGATTATTGGATCTTTGATCCTATTACTGACCCGGTAATTAATATATTACCGGCAAAATTTTTCATGCATTGCGCCTTGCTTATAATAGCAATTGTCCTAATATGCAGCCTGATCCTATATCTTGTGTATCTATATTTTAAGGGCAAGTCTGGGATCAAGTACCGTAAAAGCCAATATTTAAAAATTTAATTCCTTATGATGTATTCTTTACCTTTATTATAGTAAAAATATAAATTAGAACATTTAAGAGAATGGAGAAAAACATGAGAAAGACAAAGATTATATGTACATTAGGTCCATCAACAGACAAAGATGAAATTATAAAGCAACTTATGCTTTCAGGCATGGATGTTGCCAGATTTAATTTTTCCCATGCCGATTATAAGGAACATCTGAAACGATTAAAAACTATAGAAAAGTATCGGGAAGAGCTAAAAATCCCTGTAGCCACCCTAATGGATACAAAGGGTCCTGAAATTCGTATAGGCACTTTTAAAGACAATAAAAAAGTGCAACTAAAAGCCGGACAATTATTCACCTTAACTACAAAAGATATTGAAGGTGATAATACTCAGGTATCTATCAGTTATCCCAGTTTGATTTATGATGTGGATCCAGGTGTAAAGATTTTAATTGATGATGGTCTTATAGAAATGACCGTTGTTGAAGTTACTTCCACAGATATTATCTGTAAGGTAAAAAATAACGGAACTTTATCTAACAGAAAAGGAGTTAATATTCCGGGCGTTCACTTATCCATGCCTTATATCAGCGAAAAAGACCGCGCCGATATATTATTTGCCATAGAGCATAAATTTGATTTTATAGCAGCATCTTTTGTAAGAACCGCCGATGATGTACATGAGGTTCGTAAGATGCTTAACAAACATAAGTCCAAGGCAAAAATAATTGCTAAGATTGAAAATCTACAAGGTGTTCAAAATATTGATGAAATCATAGATGCAGCAGACGGCATTATGATTGCCAGAGGTGACATGGGTGTAGAAATTCCTTATGAAGAACTGCCTTCCATGCAAAAACAGATTATTAAGAAAGTATATAATAGCGGTAAGCAGGTTATTACAGCCACCCAGATGTTGGATTCTATGATTAAGCATCCAAGACCCACAAGGGCAGAGATAACTGACGTAGCTAACGCTATATATGATGGAACCAGTGCAATTATGCTGTCCGGTGAGACCGCTGCCGGAGATTATCCTCTTGAAGCCTTACAGGCTATGGTAAAAATAACCCTCAGAACTGAAGCTGAAATAGACTATGTTAAGCGCTTTAATCAAAGGGAAATCCCTACTAATCCTGATATTACCGATGCCATATCCCGTTCTACCGTTACAACTGCCCATGACTTAAAAGCCAAAATGATAGTTACGGTTACCACCTCAGGTAAAACCGCAAGGATGATTTCCCGCTTCCGTCCTCAATGCGATATAATAGGTTGTACAACCGACCCGGTTGTCTACAGACAACTTAACTTGGCTTGGGGAATTACACCCCTTTTAATTGCCGTTGAGCATGATACTTTTGAGTTGTTTGATCATGCAATGGAAGCTGTAGAAAAAGCCGGTTATATTAAGAAGGGTGAACTGGCTGTTATGACTGCCGGTGTTCCTCTTGGTATCTCCGGTACTACCAATATGTTAAAAGTACAAATAGCAGGACAACATAATTAATTAAAATACAATATGTCCTATATTTATAGGCAATTTTATAAGGGGGAAATATGAAGAGAGAAGATTATATCAATTGGGATGCATATTTTATGGGTATTGCCCTACTTTCAGCTGAACGAAGCAAAGACCCCAATACAAGAGTGGGAGCCTGTATAGTCAGTGAGGATAATAAAATTCTATCGGTAGGCTATAACGGCATGCCCATGGGTTGTTCTGACGATGAATTTCCCTGGAGTAGGGAAGGTAATCCTTTGGATACAAAATATCCATATGTATGCCATGCAGAATTAAATGCTATTTTAAACTTTGCAGGAAATGATATGAAGGGGGCAAAGATTTATATCACCCTGTTTCCCTGTAATGAGTGTGCAAAGGCCTTAATTCAAAAAGGTATTAAGGAAATTATCTATATGAGTGACAAATATGCCGAAACAGATATGGTTATTGCCTCAAAGCGGATGCTAGATGCGGCAGGGGTTAACTATAGACAATACAATTCCATTAACAAAGAAATAATCCTATCATTATAATACTTAGCAGTGTTTAGATAAAAATCAGGAGTATACTCATTTTAAGTATACTCCTGATTTTTATTCTATATATTATTCTTAATATTATTCTTCTACACTATAGTTTGGAGCTTCCTTGGTAATATGAATATCATGGGGATGGCTTTCTCTTAAAGAGGCTGCTGTGATTTTTACAAATTTACCTGTTTTTTGCAGACTTTCAATATCTTTTGCTCCACAGTAACCCATGCCTGCCCTTAGGCCTCCTATTAATTGGAATACAGTATCTTCTACAGTACCCTTATATGCAACACGACCTTCTACACCTTCAGGGACAAGTTTTTTAGCATCGGTCTGGAAGTAACGATCCTTACTACCTTTCTCCATGGCTGCTATAGAGCCCATACCACGATAAACCTTATATTTTCTGCCTTGGAATAGTTCGAAGGTACCGGGGCTTTCATCACAGCCTGCAAAAATACTTCCCATCATACATACATTGGCCCCTGCGGCTAAAGCCTTTGTTATATCTCCGGAATATTTAATACCGCCGTCGGCAATAATGGGTACTCCATACTTTTGAGCCACTTCATAAGCGTCCATAATGGCGGTAATCTGAGGTACGCCAATACCGGCCACAACTCTTGTTGTACAGATAGATCCAGGTCCGATACCTACCTTAACGGCATCTACACCGGCCTTAATTAAATCATAAGTTGCCTCTCCGGTTGCCACGTTTCCGGCTATAATCTGTATATCTGAAAAAGCATCCCTTACCATCTTAACAACTTTTAATACATTAGCTGAATGGCCATGGGCAGTATCAATAACTATAGCATCAACTTTAGCTTTAACTAAAGCCTCCACACGTTCCATAATATTACTGGTGATTCCCACAGCAGCTGCACATAATAATCTACCTTGCTCATCCTTTGCCGATAAAGGATACTTCATCTGTTTTTCTATATCTTTAATAGTAATTAAGCCTTTTAGATTACCCTGATCATCTACAATGGGCAACTTTTCCTTCCTGGCAGCACCTAGAATTTGCTTGGCTTCATCTAAAGTAATCCCTTCCTTAGCAGTAATAAGGCCTTCAGAAGTCATACATTCCTTTATTTTCTTAGAAAAATCCTCTTCAAACTTTAAATCACGGTTAGTTATTATACCCACAAGCTTTTTGCCTACTGTAATGGGGACACCTGAAATTCTATACTTTGCCATCAATTCATTAGCATCATGTAAAGTATGCTCAGGAGATAAATAAAAAGGATCGGTTATTACACCATGTTCTGATCTTTTTACCTTATCAACTTCCTCTGCCTGTTCTTCAATAGACATATTTTTATGGATTACTCCGATACCGCCCTGCCTTGCCATAGCAATTGCCATTCGGTTCTCAGTAACTGTGTCCATACCGGCACTCATCAAAGGTATATTTAATTTAATCTTCTTGGTAAGTTGAGTTGTTAAATCCACTTGATTTGGTAATACCTCTGAATATGCAGGCACCAAAAGTACGTCATCAAAAGTTATGCCATCGCCAATGATTTGAGCCATTATAACTATTCCTCTCTTTCTTTATACAATTATTTCTATTATTAATAAAATTATACTGATTTATCGGGAAGCATCCCTAATTAAATATTTTTAAAAGTATATCCGATTATAGAAGCCTTGTCAACATTAAAAAAGGTCTCCATAAAAAGAAAAATCGAGGATATAAAATCCTCAATTTTATTGGTAAGTATTTTTAATTTTAATAATTTGATATCTTTCTGGGGCTCTTTTGCTTAATCATAGCAAGCATTTTTTCACTTGGTTCAAACATAATTTTCATTTTCTTATTATCTACATTAGCAATGATAACATAAGGTTTGCTATCCTTACTAAGTGAAGAAAAATCTTTTTTTTCCAATTGCATGTGATTGTAGCTATCTAGGACAGGGGAATTAAGCGGTGCCATAATCTCCACTTGATCAAAATCGATACGAAGTATGGTCTTTCTTCTTGATTTCCCTGTAATCCTATCAAAATCAATCTGTCCGTCTACAAATACATACTCATATTCAATATCTAAACTTGGAAATAAGAAAAAAATTGCAATTAAGATTCCTATTCCCACAAAAGTAAATATCTGTCCTATAAAGATAAAAAATAAGCCTGCTAGCACCCCTAATATCATTAGTGCCTTAAGTCCCATAGTAGCAGCAGTGTCTTTTCTCTTGACCCCTGCTTCTGCATAAAGATCGTTCATCCTAACACCTGTACCTTTCGTATTAAATTATACTATATATAATAATACAAAATTAGCAGGCCTGCAAGTCTTACTCTACTTCCACTGTCCAATTATAGACATCTTCTATCTTGCCAAGCTGTATTCCGGTCAATGTATTATATAGTTTTTGACTTAAGGGTCCTATACCCCCATCCTCAACCTGCATAATATGATTTTCCCAACGAAGATGTCCAACCGGAGATATAACCGCTGCTGTCCCTGTGCCAAATACTTCTTCTAGTAATCCATCTTTATGTGCATTATAAACCTCATCAATAGATATCAACCGTTCTTCAACCTTAATACCCCAATGATTGCACATCTTAATAACAGAATCCCTTGTTACTCCCGGAAGGATACTTCCGTTTAATTTGGGAGTTACAACCACATTATTTATCTTAAAAAATATGTTCATTGCTCCCACTTCTTCGATGTACTTCCTATGAACACCGTCTAGCCATAAGACTTGAGAATATCCTTCTTCATAGGCTTTAATTTGGGCTTTTAAAGATGCCACATAGTTGCCTCCGGCTTTAGCCTCTCCTATGCCCCCCTTAACTGCCCTTACATATTCATCCTCAATCCATATCTTAACCGGATTTAGTCCTTCCGGATAATATGGTCCTACAGGAGACAGGATTATCATAAACTTATAGGTATGGGATGGCCTTACTCCTAAGAAAGGATCGGTGGCAATAATAAAAGGTCTTATATAAAGAGAGGTTCCTTCCTTTGTAGGAATCCAAGCCTTATCAATTTTAACTAATTCTTTTATTGCTTGTACAAAGTCTTCCTCAGGAATTTCAGGTATACATAATCTTCTACAGGTGTTATTGGTACGTTTTGCATTCATATGGGGACGGAACAATAAAATTCTTCCATCCTCAGTCTTATAAGCCTTTAATCCCTCAAACATTTCTTGTCCATAATGAAATACCATGGCAGAAGGTTCAAGGCTTATGGGCTGATAAGGTATAATTCTGGCATCGTGCCAACCTTTTCCTTCTTCATAATCCATGATAAACATATGGTCAGTAAAAATGGTACCAAATTTTAAGGGATCGTCCTTATCCGGTAATTCTTTTGGTGTAGTAGTTTTTGTGGTTTTGATATCCAACATCTTTTCAACCTTCTTTCAAAATATGTTCCTGCACTTATCGTTTAACTTATAATATGCCTTTCTGAGAATTTTTTCAAGTTTATTATAATATTTTTCTCTCATATTTGTAGAAAGTATATGCAATATCATAATAGGTCTGCTCATCGGATTCTCCTGTTATAACCCAATCTTCCATTTCATCTAAATTAGGAAAATAAGCATCCGCCTGATAAGCATAATCGATTTTTGTCACATGGGCCACATCACAAAGGGGAAGCATTTGACGATATATGCTTTCACCACCGATTACATAAACATCTTCTGTATTGTATTCTTTAACCGCCTCAAGGGCTTTTTCAATACTATTAACTACTACAGCATCTTTAACCTTATAATTCGGATCCGATGTAAGAACAACATTTAGTCTATCTTTTAAAGGAAGCCCCCCAGGAAAACTCTCTAGAGTCTTTCTTCCCATAATAACTGCTTTATTGATGGTTTCATTACGAAAGAAACGTTGATCTGCAGGTATCCGTACTAAAAGCTTGTTTTTATATCCAATAGCCCAGTTTTTATCCACAGCTACAATTAGATTCATAAACATCACCTTTCCTAAGCACTAGATTTTATTTGCCACAACCCTATATAGCCACCGGAATTTCTACCTTAGGACCATATTTATAATTTCTTAATTCAAAATCCTCCACCTTAAACTGATAAAAATCTTTAATTTCAGGATTTATATAAAATTCAGGAGCCTCATAAATGGGACGTTTTATCAATTCCTGTATAATAGGAATATGCCTGTCATAAATATGGGCATCTGCAATTACATGAACCAGCTCTCCTACCTTATAGCCACATACCTGTGCCAGCATATGCACAAGTACTGCATATTGGCATACGTTCCAATTATTGGCTGCAAGAATGTCATTTGATCTCTGATTAAGGATTGCATTAAGTACCAGTTGTTCGCTGTCTTTTTCCTTGGTCACATTAAATGTCATACTATAAGCACAGGGATATAAATTCATCTCATGAAGATCCTGATGAACATATAGGTTGGTAATAATTCTTCTGCTATAGGGATTATTTTTAAGATCGTAGATAACCCGGTCTACCTGGTCCATTTCCCCTTCTTTATATTTGTGCTTAACTTGCATCTGATAGCCATAAGCTTTACCTATTGAGCCCTCTTCATCAGCCCAGCTATCCCATATATGGCTGTTTAACTCATTAATATTATTGGATTTTTTCTGCCATATCCATAATAATTCGTCAATACAGCTTTTAAAGGCCAGCCTTCTCAAAGTTAAAGCCGGAAACTCCTTTGATAAATCATAACGATTTACAACACCAAATTTCTTTATTGTATATGCCGGTGATCCGTCTTCCCATTTGGGCCTGACTTTCTCTCCCTCGGTACTGGTTCCATTTTCCAATATATCATTACACATATCTATAAATATTTTATCGGCCAAACTCATATCATTACCTCCAAGTTTTTTTACTGTTGATTAATATTGTACCTTACTAAAGATAAGTAGGCAAGCGTGAAAAATGCTGTATGCAAATCGGCAAATCCTCTTGTGCATACAGCATTATATATTACAAATCAGTTATTAACATATAAGTTATTGTAGACGTAATGACTGTGCATCTACGTATTTTTTAATATTAGAAGCATTTGTATATTTATTGACTACTCCCTTACTTACCTCCAGTAAAGTTGGTGCTTGAAGGATATTATACTCCATGGAAAGATTAGGATTATCCTCGGCATCTATTAAGGTATATGGAGTGTCTTTTAAATATTCCTTAGCCAAATTGCAATTAGGGCAAGTCTTTGTAGTAAAGAGATATAAGCCGTCATCTAATCCTGATAGTAAGTTTATTTGACTCTCACTTCTAATTCCGGAACTTACGGGCATTTGCCTGGAGCGGACTATATCATAAAGTCTTCTATTCTTATATTCCTGAATTTTACCCTCATTCCAGTTCTGAACCGGACGATAATATCCTGTTATACGGCTATAAACTTCTGCCCTCTGGCCACATTCAGGACAAGTAAAGTGCTCTCCGTTCAGATACCCATGGGTGCTACATACGGAATAAGTCGGTGAAAGGGTATAGTATGGCAATCTATAGTTTTCCGCAATAGTTCTAACCAGCTTAGCAGCCCCCTGCCAATCGGGCAGTTTTTCCCCAAGGAAGGCATGGAATACCGTTCCTGATGTATAAAGGGTCTGAAGCTCGTCCTGTATATCAAGGGCCTCAAATATATCCTCAGTATATCCTACCGGTAGATGGGAACTATTGGTGTAATAAGGGGTATCCCCTTCATTACCGGCTGTCTTAATATCAGGGTAGCGTTTCTTGTCATGTTTTGCAAGACGATAGCTGGTTGATTCTGCCGGAGTTGCCTCCAAGTTATATAAATCCCCATACTGTTCCTGATAGTCAGACAAACGCTCTCTCATATGATTAAGAACTTTAATACTAAAGTCTACGGTCTCTTTATGGGTCATATCTTTACCTAACCATTTAGCATTTAAACCTACTTCATTCATACCTACCAGGCCGATAGTGGAAAAATGATTCTCAAAGGTACCCAGATAACGTTTGGTATAAGGATAGAGACCTTCCTCTAAAAGTTTGGTAATAACATCTCTTTTTACCTTCAGTGAACGGGCGGAGATATCCATCATCTTATCTAGGCGCTTAAAGAATTCTTCTTCATTGGCTGACAGATAGGCGATTCTTGGCATATTTATGGTTACAACACCAACTGAACCGGTGCTTTCTCCCGATCCAAAGAAGCCCCCTGTCTTTTTCCTAAGCTCACGTAAATCAAGACGAAGCCTACAGCACATAGAACGGATATCACTGGGTTCCATATCACTATTAATATAGTTTGAAAAATATGGCGTTCCATATTTTGCTGTCATTTCAAATAACAAACGGTTATTTTCAGTATCTGACCAGTCAAAATCTTTAGTTATAGAATAGGTAGGAATTGGATACTGGAAGCCTCTTCCATTGGCATCCCCTTCAATCATAATTTCTATGAAGGCCTTATTAATCATATCCATTTCCTTCTTACAATCTTTATATTTAAAATCCATCTCCCTACCGCCTACTATGCAAGGCAGTTCAGCCAAATCATCCGGCACTGTCCAGTCTAGGGTAATATTTGAAAACGGTGCTTGAGTACCCCAGCGGCTTGGTGTATTAACACCATATACAAAGGATTGGATACATTGTTTTACTTCTTTATAAGTAAGATTGTCTGCTTTTACAAAGGGAGCCAAATATGTGTCAAAGGAGGAGAAAGCCTGGGCTCCTGCCCATTCATTCTGCATAATACCAAGGAAATTCACCATCTGGTTGCATAAAGTTGATAAATGGCTTGCGGGAGAAGATGTAATCTTACCGGGAATGCCGCCTAAACCTTCTTTTATTAGCTGCTTTAAAGACCATCCCGCACAATAACCGGTTAACATTGATAAGTCATGAATATGAATGTCAGCATTGCGATGGGCATTGGCAATCTCTTCATCATAGATTTCAGATAACCAATAATTTGCTGTTACCTTACCGGAATTATGTAAAATCAATCCTCCTACAGAATATGTAACAGTAGAATTTTCCTTAACTCTCCAATCCTCTTCTTTTACATAGCTATTAATGGTTTCCTTATAATCAAGGATTGTAGATTTCATATTACGGATTTTTTCTCTGTTTTTGCGGTAGAGTATATAAGCCTTTGCCACATCTGTGTATCCCGACTGCTCTAGCACATGCTCTACACTATCCTGAATATCCTCTACATGAATTTTGTTTTCCTTAATTTTGTCTTGAAAATCTGCCGTAACTCTTAAAGAAAGCAAGCTAATAATTTCATCAGTAAATATTTTGTCAGTGGCCTTAAATGCCTTTGTAATTGCTTCGCTGATTTTTTGCAAGTTAAATTCAGCGACCTGCCCGTCTCTTTTTAGAACATTAATCATCTGTTACATTCTCCCTTCCCGTATCATTTATTTCAAAGTAATACTCTTTAGTCTCCATAAATTCATATTATCAAAATTCTAATTTTTAGTCAATATAAAAATACTAGATATATGCAGCTTTTTCTCACACTCTACTATATCTAGTATCTATAGTGATAAATTACTATTTAGTTAAAAGCACTTATATTGCCGGCAAACTCCTTTGGAATATAGGCTTTAACAAAGATACCATCCTCTCTATATTCCTCTTCTAACAACTGTCCGTACTTTCGAATGGTATGAATCTTACCTGCTTCCTTATAGCTAATCAGCTCTTCTATAAAAACTTTTTGTTCCATTAATACTTTTTCTATAAGTTCAAGTAATTTATCCACACCCTCTCCGGTTTTAGCAGAAATCTTAACCGTATAATCTGCCTTAAAATCCTTTAGGGCCTGTTCTGATATAATCAAATCCTGTTTATTAAATACCGTAATAATAGCTTTGTCCCTAATTCCCAGTTTAGCCAATGTATCATATACTATATGCATCTGTTTGTAAAGATCGGGATTTATACTGTCTACTACATGTAATATTATATCTGCATATTTAGCCTCTTCTAAGGTACTGCGAAAGGCCTCTATAAGATGGTGGGGAAGTTTTCGTATAAAACCAACCGTATCTGTAAATAATACCTGCTGCCCGCTTTCCATGGTATAACTTCTGGTAGTGGGGTCTAGGGTTGCAAAGAGCTTATCCTCTTCTAAAACCCCCGCACCTGTCAAATAATTTAATAAAGTAGATTTGCCGGCATTGGTATAGCCTACAATAGCTACTACAGGAATCTTGCTCCTGCTTCTAAGGCTTCTGGCTGTTTCCCTGTTCTTTTCCAAATCATCTAATTCCCGTTTAAGCTGGGATATTCGTTCCCTAATATGGCGCCGGTCAATCTCCAATTTCTTCTCACCGGGGCCTCTTGTACCGATACCGCCACCAAGTCTTGATAAGGAATTTCTTAAACCGATAAGCCTGGTGGAACTAAACTTAAGCTGGGCCAACTCAACTTGAAGTTTTCCTTCCTTAGTAGTCGCCCTCTTTGCAAATATATCTAATATAAGAATGGTTCGATCCAAAACTTTTGTCTGTAAGGCATCCTCAAGATTTTTTAGCTGAGCAGGGGATAATTCATCATCACAGATTACACCGGTTGCATCTGCTTCAAAAATCATCTGCCTTACTTCTTCAATCTTACCTTTTCCTATATAAGTTGCCGGATGGATTTTCTCCCTGTTTTGAATAACCATTCCAACAGTTAAAGCACCGGCTGTTTCCACCAATTCCTTTAACTCTTCTAAGGATTCTTTTGTATCATCATTATCGGAAACAGATACACCTATCAGTACAAACTGTTCCTTTGCTTCTTCAATGTCATATAGCTTTGCCATGATTACCTCTTTTATGGATTATTTGTAGTGCTAAATTCCTTAGTTCTGGACTTTAAAAAAATCTCTTCTCTTTTAGCATCCTCATCCCCGGGATAAGAAGCAAGATAGCTTTCAAGCTTTATCAAAGCATTCTCAAAATCCCCCAAATTTTCATAGACAATAATTAAACTTTTTAGAAGTTCCCTCTTCATATCATTATGGGCATAGTTTATACCGGTTTCCAAATAAGGGATAGCCTGTTTATATTCACCGGTTTTCATAAGGCAGGATGCAATCTGACTATATACCCATGGTAGGGGAACTCCTCCTTCTTCTATATATTTTTCATAATAATATTTTGCAGTAGGATAATCCTTTTTATGATTGTAGATTTCACCAATATAAAAATTAGCTTCTACAAATCCATTGCCTGCACTTTCGCTAAGTTCATAAATAGCTTGATCATACAAACCTTGATAAAAATGAACCTTTGCCAGATTATACTTATCCGCTTTAGTAATAATTTTTATTTCTTCTGCCTGTCTTAGGACCTCCTGTGCCTCATTAGGCTTTCCCATATCCATAAGCAGATAGTACTTGCCAAAATAGTAATCAAATTTATCACTTTGCAAGGTAATGGCCTTATCATAATCATTTAATCCTTCTACATATTCTCCACTTTTATGATATGTATAGGCACGATCGGCCAGTACCTGGGCATCTTGTCCAAATTGATCGATGATTCTGCTGTAAGTTGCTGCAGCTTCTTTAAAATCACCGATATTTGTCAAGGCTCTTCCCTTATAATACAATATGTCCAAATCCAGTTCTGATAATACATTAATATCTAAGGCTTTGTCAAACTGATTTATTGCTTCCTGAAAATCCTGCATCATAAAATAAGCAATACCTTTTCCTCTTAAAGCCCTCTTATTATTTTTAAGAACAATGGTAATCTTCTTGTCCATAATAACTTTATCAAATTGCACAAATGCTTCTTGGTACTGTCCAAGCCCAATTAATGCCATACCATAATCTATATAATATTCTGCCTTATTGGGGTTTTTAGTAATGGACAAAGAAAAATTCTCAGCCGCTTTGTGGTAGTCTCCGCTTATAAAGTAGTTTTTACCACTTCTATAGTAGCCGCCGGATTTGCTACAACCGGTGGTTAAAAAAATCATAACAAAAAACAATCCTATGTAGAATATGAGTTTTTTCATTATGGTTGCCTCCGAAGAATCAGGATAAAAGCCGCATATCTATACAAACACCATATCTTGCGCTTTTTTCTAATTATACACCAAAATCCACCAAATAGCAACTAAGCCCCATATAATAACCAAAAAAACCGCAACCGAATACAAGTACCCGGTTGCGGCAAATATATACATTATTATCCAAAACTTTATTGTTTAAAATATTGAAATAGTCAAAAACAGTGTAGCTGCTATAGAAGCCACTAATGATACTACAGTAATCTGTGTATTGATTGACGGACCGGCCGTATCTTTAAAGGGATCCCCGACCGTATCTCCCACTACACCGGCCTTATGTGCTTTTGAATTCTTTCCCCCGTGATTTCCGGCTTCGATGTACTTCTTAGTATTATCCCACAGTCCACCTGAGTTGGACATAAACAGGGCAAATATCAGTCCGCTTACTATATTACCGGTAATAAAGCCCCCCACAGCATGAACACCACCTATTAATCCCACTAGCAATGTGGAGATTATAGCCATAAGACCTGCAGGAATCAACTCTTTTAAAGCTCCCACCGTAGCAATTTCTATACATTTATCATATTCCGGTTTTACTCCTTCTTTACCTTCTTTTAAGCCGGCTATTTCTCTAAATTGACGATGAATTTCAGCTATCATCCTTTGTGCGTTACGATCTACACCCAGCATAAGCATTGCTGAAAATACCGGAGGTATAGCAGCCCCTACTAATAATCCGAAAAATACAGTTGGATTGGTTACATCAAAGCCGGTAACCTTTTCTACATTTAATCCTAAAGCCACAATGGCATCATTAACCTCTGTAATAAAAGCTCCCAATAAGGCTATAACCGTAAGTCCTGCGGCTCCTATAGAAAAGCCCTTGGTTATTGCTTTAACAGTATTACCGGCACTGTCTAATGAGTCGGTTATCTCCAGTGCCTTATCCCCTAAGTCTCCCATTTCCACAAGACCACGGGCATTATCAACAATGGGACCGTAGGCATCGTTAGATATAATCATACCTACTATAGAAAGCATACCTACTGCTGCCATAGAAATACCATACATACCGTATGCCACTTCATTACCGCCGGCTCCTAAAGGAGCAACAAGTTTATATGCGGCTAAGGCAGATACTCCGATTCCAATCATTGCAGGAAGAGTACTTACAAGACCATAGGATACACCTGAAGTAATAGTAAATGCCGGACCTGACTCACAGGCTTTTGCCACCATTTTTACAGGTTTCTTATTGTCATTGGTAAAGTAGTCCGTAGCGATACCGATAATAACACCTACTATAAGTCCTATGGCACTGGCTCCCCAGATACGCCAATTAAAATCAAAAATATAAGTAGCCACAGCTGTCAGTACGCCATATATGGCGGTTGTAACATAGGTGTTCATATTAAGGGCTCTGGTAGGATCTGCCCCTTCCTTCATATTAGCTGTAAATACACCGATAATAGAGGCCAACAAACCTATGGCCGCATAGCAAAGTACCATGCCCATATTTTTCTCTGAATTACTAAGAGAAGCAGCCATAACTAAGGCAGCAGCCATGGATGCTACGTTTGAATCAAATAAATCCGCACCCATACCGGCAACGTCCCCTACATTATCCCCAACATTATCTGCAATAACTGCCGGATTTCTAGGATCATCCTCAGGAATACCAAGTTCTACTTTACCGGCAAGGTCTGCACTTACGTCTGCAGTCTTGGTAAAAATTCCTCCTCCGGCCTTGGCAAATAAGGCTAGGGAACTGGCACCAAAGGAGAAGCCTAGTAATACCGTGGTATTGCCGGTAAGCATAAGGACTAAAGTTACTCCCAGTAAGCTAGAACCTACCACTGCCATTCCCATAACTGCTCCCCCACGATATCCTGCCATAAAAGAAGGCTTAATTCCTTTCGTAGCCGCTTCCGCTGATTTCATATTTGCAATGGTTGCTATACTGATACCGATTTTACCTGCAATTGCAGATAAGACCGTACCTAATATGTAAGATGCTACCATGGAGATATTATCTACTATGTTACCTTTCCAAATGGGAGAAGGTAAGAAAACAAGAATAAGTAATGCAACAACTGAACAAAAACGTACCAAGGTCTTGTATTCCTTAGCAAGAAATGTATTAGCACCGTTTTGTATCAATTTACCTACCTCAGCTATTTTTTTGTTAGATGAGGGTTGTGATGACACCCAGCGATAGAGCCAAAATGCCGTTACAAAAGCTAAGGCTGAAATCACAATAGATACTACCTGAAAAAAGGTTAAATCATTTCCCATATTGTTCAACTCCCTATTATATTTTTGATTAGTCTTGCCATATTTTGATAGTAACACGTTTGTAATCTTTGTGCAAGTCTTCTGTATTTTTATTATTATTTTCGTGATTTTACACATATTGATTCGGCAGTTTTTATAGGTTTTCTTGTATTATTATGTTGTGTTTTTATATATTTTGTTTGATTTATATTAAGTGTCATCCTTTATACTTTATTAGGAATATATGGTTATTAGAACGAATAAAAAAGCACAATAATATCTGTATGGATTTGAAAGGAATTTGCACATAAATAATCCTAAACATGATTGACACATCCACTGATAATGAGCTACAATGAAGAAGATTTCAATACATATCCAAGACCGTGTACATTTTTTTACCAAAAACTGTGGACAAGTTTTCTGATTGTCATACAGTGATTTTTTTGTGCTTGGCGGATGGAAAATGTAGATAACTAAGGAGGACTTGCTTTATGGAGTTTTTATTTTCTGGGTTTATGTCTATTACCTGGCAACAATGGGTAATGTACGGTGTCGGCCTTCTGCTTATTTACCTAGCCATAGAAAAAGGCTTTGAACCGGCTCTACTTCTCCCTATGGGATTTGGTGCAATCTTAGTTAACCTTCCCGACTCCGGTGTACTAACACAAAAACTTGAAGGTTTAAACGAAGAAGCCACCGGTATTATTGAATGGCTGTTTGAAACAGGTATTGATGCTTCAGAAGCTCTACCCATCTTGTTATTTATCGGTATCGGTGCTATGATCGATTTCGGTCCCTTACTATCAAATCCTAAGATGTTTCTATTTGGTGCAGCTGCACAGTTTGGTATCTTTTTTACAATCTTACTTGCTGTTATTTTAGGTTTTGATATTAACGATGCAGCTTCAATCGGTATGATTGGTGCCGCAGACGGTCCTACTTCCATTCTGGTTTCTAAGATACTAAAATCCGGCTATATCGGCCCCATAGCCGTGGCGGCTTATTCCTATATGGCATTAGTTCCTATAGTACAACCTTTTGCCATTAAACTGGTTACTACAAAGAAGGAACGTCTAATCCGTATGGAATACAATCCAAAATCCGTCACCAGAACTACTAGAATTCTATTCCCCATTATTGTTACCTTTATAGCAGGACTTATAGCTCCTTCATCTGTTGCCTTGGTTGGCTTTTTAATGTTCGGTAACCTAATTCGTGAATGTGGAGTTTTAAACGCTTTATCCGAAACTGCACAGAATACTTTAGCTAATTTAATTACCCTCTTGCTTGGTATAACCATTTCATTTAGTATGCAGGCAGATCAATTCGTTAACTATAAAACTTTAATGATTATGGGTCTGGGACTACTTGCCTTTATATTTGATACAATAGGTGGCGTATTATTTGCTAAAATCCTTAACCTATTCTTAAAAAAAGACAAAAAGATCAACCCCATGGTTGGAGCTGCCGGTATCTCCGCCTTCCCCATGTCAGCAAGGGTTGTTCAGAAAATGGGGCTTAAAGAAGATCCCTCCAATCACCTTTTAATGCATGCCATTAGTGCTAACGTATCCGGACAAATTGCTTCTGTTGTGGCAGGTGGTGTAATCATTAAAATAGTTAATGCAATTTTGCAGAACATGGCATAAGAAAGGAGTTACTATGGGCGAGAATGTTATGTATGCTTTAGAAATAATGGGTAAAGGAATGGCCAGTATCTTCGTGGTTATTATTTTACTCACCTTAATTGTTATGCTTATGGCCAAAATAGGCGAAAGTTCAACAAAAAGCAAAGGACAAAATAATCAAGAATAAATCAATATATATTCACATAAAAGGTGCAGCCATATTATCTTATTAAGAAGAAATATAGCTGCACCCCTTTTTTCTTTATTATAAATTAAATAATATTTCTAAATGTATTTTCAAGACATAGGGCTCCGTAACCTAAAGTACGGTTGGGGTAAACATTTTCAATCCTTAGCTGTCTGGCTCCGTCTATAAGATATGATTTTAATTTTTCTCCGTAAAGGTATAAATCATTGCCTCTAACTATTCCCCATTCCATAAGTAAAGCAGCACTTCCGGTTACAAAAGGGGTTGCCATGGATGTTCCCGAACGAATCGCATAACCACCCCCGGGAGCACAGGAATTAATATTAACACCGGGAGCTACAATATCCGGTTTTATCTGCATATCTCTGGTATAGCCTCTTCCGGAAAAGGGGGCCAGACTTTCGGTATAGGCATTATATGCCCCTACAGATATGACTCTGTAAGCGGTAGAGGGAATTGTAAGAGTCGTAAATTCCGAAGAAACCAAGAATCTCGTTGCAGGATTTTTAGCCCCTCCGGATGGCAGCCACATATCATAATTACCGACTATAATTCTTCTTGGAACTAATTCAATCATCCATACTCCGGAATTTATAAAATCTTGCATAGGTATAAATTCTATATAAATCTCCTGCTGGGGATTATATGGAGTAGGTTCCCCATAGTATAATAAAATTTCTGTCTGGGCAACCCTAAATTGCTGAGTACCAAGTCGCCTTGGTATCGGTCCTACTCTTACCCCATTAGGGGCAATAATTGAAATATCAAAATGATCATAATAATTCTTCCATATCTGTAGATTTAGTGAAAACTCAAATTCACTGACGGCAAAAGCAACCGTTTCTACTACCCCCATCTGCAGTATTCCCCAAGCATGATTTCCTTGTGCTCCTTCATTACCTGTTCCCACAACTATACTGGTCCTGCCCCTATTAGAAATATCATTTATAAAACTCTCAAGTAAAGACCTGCCCGTATGAGATCCATAATTATTACCAAAGCTTATATTAACCGCTAAGGGCCTATTTAAGTCTATGGCATATTGTACTACAAAGTCTAGTGCTTCCATTAGTTGAGTGGTTCTGGGAAATGAACCACTAATAGATTCCCCTAGTTTTACCACCAAAAGTTCACTTTCAGAGGCAACCCCTCTATAACGGCCGTTACTGGCCCTACCGTTTCCCGCGGCTATCCCGGCTACATGGGTTCCATGGCCGGAAAGATCTGTACTGGGGACTATATCCAGTCTCTGAGGCATGGGAAAGGTTAGGGCTTCATTAATCTGTTCCCTGGTATACAAGCTACCTATTCTAAACCCTTCCGGCGGATTTCCAGGTATGGTTTGATCCCAGAGGGCTACTATCCTTGTGGTACCGTCTTCATTTCTAAAATCCGGATGGGAATAATCAATACCTGAATCAAGGATTGCTACCAAAACCCCCCTGCCAAATAAATTATAAGGGGATAATTGAATCGGATTAATGCAAGAAGCTGCTCTTCCTTCATCTACCTCATAAAAGAGCCTTTTTGGTTTTTCGATAAATTCAATTTCTTCATAATTAAGCAGCCTATCTATTAAATTTTCTGCTATGGTAATAATGGCATAACCCCCGGATAACTCCACTACAGCTATATCCAAATCTTCTCTTATCCTATCAAGACTGCCGCTATATTTTATAATCAACTCCCAGGTATTGGTCTGAGGCTCATATCCTACATCCAAATCCAGTGTTCTTTCTCTCACATCCTCCGGTACATCCAAAGCAAGATTAAGTTGATTATCAACAATACCGCTATCCATCAAAGTTTTTTATCCCCATAATATACTTTACTCTAATATATGCAGCCCTTATTTAAATACATGAAAACAAATAGGCACCCTTATAGCTTACCTATTACCATATATTGATTATGGAAAATTACTTAAAAAATGTTACAATTAATGTTGAATATTGTAATACATAAACGACCGGAGGCTGCAAAATGAGAAAAATAATGATTCCTGTAATGTCTATTTTGCTTCTTGCCCTTATAGTAGCAGGTATTTATAGCATAAATAAACCAAAAAAAGAACTTTCTTATCCTGCTTTTTTAGAAGCTGTAAATAATGGACAGGTCCAAGAAGTTATCTATAGTGAAGAAGGAGCTAACTTTGAAGCCTATCTTAAGGAAGAAGCTAATAGAAAATATGAGGTTACAAATCCTAAATCAGAGAATTTTGTCGAATTTCTTTTGTTAAATAATATAAAAGTATCCCATAAAAATAATAATGCTACTGGCTTCTTTGGTGTGTTTTTTGTGGCCATAATCGCCTTTGCCATTATATATTATACCCGTGGTGGAAATTCAAGTAAGAATCTCATTAGCAAGGCCAATAAAAAAGATAAGGAAGATAAAAAAATCACCCTTGATTCTGTGGCAGGCAATGTGGAAGCCAAATCCATGGTAGAAGATATAATCGGTTTTATAAAAAACCCATCCTTATACAGCCAAGTTGGTGCCCGTATGCCCAAAGGTCTTTTATTCTACGGCCCTCCCGGAACGGGAAAAACACTGATGGCCAAGGCTATAGCAGGAGAAGCAGATGTTCCCTTTTATGCCATGAGCGGTTCAGATTTTGTGCAAATGTATGTAGGTGTCGGTGCAAGCCGTATTCGAACCCTTTTTAATAAGGCAAAAAAACATGAAAAAGCAGTGATTTTTATAGATGAAATTGATGCCATAGGCAAAAAAAGGGCCCGTAACAGCTCTGCCAGTAATGACGAAAGGGACCAGACCTTAAATGCTTTACTTACAGAAATGTCAGGTTTTCATGACAATCAAGGTATTGTAGTAATCGGTGCCACTAACAGGTTAGATACACTAGATGAGGCCCTGCTTCGTCCCGGACGTTTTGACAGACAGATAGAGATTGGACTACCGGATATAAACTCCAGAAAGAAAATATTAGAACTTCATACAAAGAATAAGCCCTTATCTGATGATGTAGATCTTAAAGCCCTGGCAAAGTCCACAGTGGGATTTTCAGGAGCCATGCTGGAAAATCTTATCAACGAAGCAGCAATATTAGCTGCCAAGCAGCAAAAGAAAGTAATTAGTCAAAGCCATATAGACAGGGCATTTTACACTGTCCTTGCCGGAGCTCCTAAGACAGATTTAAGCTACATCTCTTACCGGGAAAGGGAAATCACAGCATACCATGAAGCAGGACATGCCCTTGCAACCAAACTTTTACTTCCGGAAAATTATATTTCTAAAGTAACCATTATTCCCAGTGTAAAAGGTGCCGGGGGCTTTAACCTAAGCATTCCCAAGGATAGTATGTATCAAAGCCAAAGACAAATTTTGGCAAATATTAAAATGCTTTTAGCAGGAAGGGCTGCAGAAGAATTAATATTTGGCAGCCAAGAGATAACCACCGGAGCCGGCAATGATATCCAAAAAGCTTCTTCCTTGGTAGTAGATTATACTAACAAATTCGGCATGGATCCGGATATGGGACTGTTTAGCACCTATATTCTTCAAGAGGGAATAGACCAAGAGCTTTTAGAAAAATGCAGATCCATTATAAATACCTTATATGAAGAAACCAAAGAACTATTAAGCCAAAATATCTATGCTCTTAAAAATATAGCTAGAGAGCTTTTAATAAAAGAAAGCCTAACCGGTGAAGATATTGAAGATCTTATAGCTTAAATTCTTAAATATAAGCTATTTGTAGCATAATAATATGAGCCATACTTGTATATCAGATGCAAATATGGCTCATTTATATTGCCTTAATATATTATCAGATTAATGGCTTGGTTACTTTACATACTTTTCTGTCATAGGTGAAAAGTCCATTGACCTCATCTTCCACATCAGAAAGCTGTGTATATACGGCAGCAGATAAACCTTCTTTTTTAAGCCTTTCTATATCCTCCTTATAAAGCTTTTTTACTGCTTCTTCCAAACTATTGGTATCGGTATAAATCCTATACCCATATACCATGGGGGAATATGAGTGTTTTCTAATATAGCAGGCGTATCCGCCAAATTCCGATAAGACTACTGCTCTATTATACTTATCTTTTTTATATTTTAGGGGATGAAAATAATTATGTATGCTTTTAAAATCTCCCCCTTTTTGATCATACCATCCACTTGCATGGTCAATTAATCTGCTATTATCCACAGATCTGATTAACTGGCATATCTTATTGGCATCAAACTGCCCCCAAGCTTCATTAAAGGGAACCCAAGTTACTATGGAGGGATTGTTATAAAGGTGCTTTATGGTTTCCTCACATTCTTCTATCCACTCTAGTCGTCCCTTTTTACTGGTCCTGCCAAATAAAAAGTAGCACCTGTCTTTTATTAAACTCTGAACCTTTGGAAAGACTGTAGGAAGATATCCTACCAATAGCTTATTGTATCTTCCCCCTCCGTTGACCATATCCTGCCATACCAACATTCCCAAGCGGTCACAATGATAATACCACCGTAATGGTTCAATCTTAAGATGCTTTCTAAGCATATTAAATCCAAGAGCCTTGGCCTGTTCTATATCAAAAATCATAGCTTCATCACTGGGAGCTGTATAAAGGCCGTCGGGCCAATATCCCTGATCTAAAAGTCCATTTTGAAAATATGGCTTATTATTTAAATAAATCCTAGGAACACCCTCTTCATCCTCTTTTATCTCCACCTTGCGCATGGCAAAATAGCTTTCAACTACATCTTCTCCTGCCCTAATTACCATATCGTATAGATAAGGATTTTCCGGACTCCAAAATGTAAAATTCTTCATAGGAATATCCAAAGTTGGCTTGTCATCAATTATAGAATATATTCTTTTACCATGGTCATAGATATCTACCTTAAAAAATTTCTGCTGCATTTTTCTGTCTTCTTGGCTATTTCTTATAGGTCGGTTTAAATTAATAGAAAGCCTTATGCTACTCTCATCTACTAGGGGTGTTATACTAAGAGAGCTAATATGTACCTGTGGAACCCATTCCATCCAAACTGTCTGCCATATTCCGCTTTGAGCCGTATAAAACATACCACCCCGGCGGAGTTTTTGTTTTCCTCTGCTATGATAAGATTTATCCGAAAAGTCTTTAACTTTTACAGTCAGAAGATTTCCCCCTTCGGTTATATAGTCAGTTATATCTACAGAAAAGGGAAGATATCCTCCCATATGTTGTTCAATCTTCTTATAATTTATTAGTATTTCACAACTTTGATCAACAGCGCCAAAATGTAAAATCAACCGTTTCCCATAAGGCTTTTCTTCAACTATTAAGGGTCTTTCATACCAAAGTATTTCACCGGGTTTTACTTGCCGCATAACTTTCGATAAAGCACTTTCCGGAGAAAAGGGTACCAATATTTTTCCGTCATAGTAGGGAGGTTTTACATCTTCCTTGGTTATATTATATTTCCAATAACCATTTAATATTGTATAATTACTTCTTTTTAGTTGAGGTCTCGGATATTCTGTTAATACTTTTTCATCATCCAGATTCTCCCCCCATACGGTATATAGCTGGTTAAAAATCATGTTTTTTCTCTTAAATAATAAAGTACGGATAGCGTCTTTTACATTCATATAGCTAACACCCCTTTCTTCTTAATTTACCAATGCTAATCCAATATATGTCCATAATTATAAGTTTATTCAAATTATAAAGTAATTGTTGTATATCGTCACTTAATGTCACTTTTTGCATAATATATTATAGAACATCCATTTAAAAAAATCAAAGAAAGGAGGAATTTTAATGTCCAATTTTAAATATAGTAACTCTGACTCCTTAGTCCGTCACCTCTATAACTTTATCGGTGACACCGTAACCATATTTACAACCAGCGGAGGTGCATCCGGAGGCGGTTTTACCGGTACCCTTCTTTCGGTTAACTCCAATTTTGTACGTTTACTGACAAAAATGGGAGATCCCCCTCCCAGCCCGCTCTCCGGTAGCTTTAGAAACTGTCCAGAAAATGCCCCATTAGCCGACTTTGGTAATTTTGGAGTACCCGGTGGCTCCGACAATATACTTATGAATAAACACAAAAATAGTCAAAATAATGAGGTTGGTTCCATCTGTGATATCCCTATAGATCGTATAGCAGCCTTTTGCCACAAGGCAGTATAAACATTGTATAATTGTGAATAAATAGAGTACCAAATACCTTATTTTCAAATATAAAAGGTAGGCGGTACTCTAAATTATATTTTTATAAAAATTTTCACTTTGTTTTCTATCTATTATCTATTGTATTTATTTCATTTTAATGGTATGATTAGTAATAATAAGTCGATTATTCTTTTATTCTCAAACTTCATGTATTTTATTGTTTTACAAAAATATTATTATGTGGCTATGGGAGGTATTTTCATGTCTGAACCTGATGTTAGGGGTAAGCAAATCAACACGAGGGTTTTATTATTTACTACAACAAGTCTTATAATATTTTTATTAGCTCTATTAATCTTTTTAAATTCATCAGATAGCAAGATTGCTAATATCTTATTATCTGTGGGTTTGTTCCTTGTGATGGCTTTAGCAGGTGTATTATTGGTAACTCTAATTCGTTTTTTCCAAGCAATAAACTTAATTAATAAAAATGCAGAGCGTTTGGCACAAGGCAAATTAAATATCAGTGATATTATGACCGATAAAGCCAGGGGTTTAGAAACTTTAGCCATTGTCTTTAATGAGATGAAAAGAAATCTCCTTAACTTTATCGAAACCACAAAAACTAATGTTATAGTATTATCTGATGCAGTTGATAAGGTAACGAAGAGTCTTGACATGAGCTATAAGGGTAATGAACATATTGCCTCTAATATGGCCACTGCTGCAGAAAAGGCACAGGAACAGCTTAGAATTGTTAATGAAACCTTAGAGGGAATACAGGAAGTTACCGAAAGAGCTAACAATATTACCAACACATTAGCAAATATTGAGGCTTTTGTTGAAAATACAGTTAAGGTAACCAAGGAAAGTGCCGAGCACGTAGATAAATACAATGAACAAATTGACATAATATCTGCCGACTTATCAGATACCGCTGCCTTTATTCAGGCCCTTAATACCCATCTTAATGAAATCGACCAAGTTAATGGTTTAATAATAAATATTACCGAACAATTAAAACTTCTATCCCTAAATTCAGCTGTTGAAGCAGCCAGGGCCGGGGAAGCCGGTAAAGGCTTTGTAGTTGTTGCTCAAGAAATGAATAAACTTTCACAAGCAACCAGGGAGAGTATCGGTCAAATCAATAATCTTTTGAATAATATCTTAGCAAGTAATGATAAGGTAAGCGAAAGTATTACCAATTGCGTACAGAGCTTTGAAAGCAGTAGAGAAATATTTAATTATGTTAGGGAATCTTTCTATACTATTAATAAAAACACATACATATTAAGCGATGATATGAAAAAAGCCTATGAGGAATCCAGGCTGATTAATGAAAACACCAAGAAAATCAGTGCACAGGGTCTAACCCTTCACGATGCTTCCAACGAAATATCATCAATTACTCAAGATGTTGCGGCAGTCACCCAAGAATCACTTGCTGAAAATGAAGAAATCAATAACCAAGCATTATCTCTTCAGAATATGCTAGCCGATATAAAGAAACTACTTAAGAGATACAGAACTTCTATATTACCGGTATCACAGGCTAGCTCTAAGAGATTGAAGATCGCCTTTCTCAGTCCCTTAGACCATGCCTTCTGGGAAAGCGTAAGACAAGGTGTCCTATATGCTATGACAGAATTAAAAGGTAAAAATGTCAATGTTGAATATATACCCCTTCAACAAATTGACAGAAGTACTGAAGCTTATATAAGCCAACTTGCAAATGAAAAGTATGATGGAATTATACTACCTGGCTTTGTTGGAAACAAAGAATTTTTTAGCAATGCCCGCCGTAATAAAATTACTCTTATGTCATTTTACAATGATTTTGATGAAGGTATTGAACGGGTATCATATTTTGGCCCTGATAATTTCACCTCAGCCACAATGGCAACCGAGACACTGATAAGAGCCATCAACGGAGAAGGTAATATAGCTATTGTACGGGCACCATTAGTAACGGAAGTCTTTCAAGAGCGTAGGTCTGCAATAATAGACGTATTACAAAAGAGAAAAAAAGTAAAGCTTGTTACAGAAATTGAGACAGATATTGATAATGTTCTTGTTTATAAAGCTGTAAAAGAAGCTCTAAATAAATTCCATAGACTTTCCGGTATTATAGTTATATCCGGTGGAAATGCAGGTGTAGCAAGAGCTGTAAAAGAAATGGGTCTTGCTAGAACTATTAAAATCGTTTGTTTCGATTATGACAATGAAGTTCTAAATTATATAAGAGAAGGTGTTATACACGCAGCTATCGGACAAGATCCCTTTAGCCAAGGACATGACTCTGTCATATCCATGTATAACTATCTAGTTACCGGCAAAAAACCTGCTTCAAACAGCTATACCAGAACTGAACTTGTTGATATCAGCAGTGTCAGTGAATAATCAAATTATAAATTGCTAAATTTAAGGAGCTGTCACACTATATAATTAGTGCACAGCTCCTTTTTAGGAAATAATTAAATATAGGAAATAATAAGTTCCATATCCCCTCTTAGTGTAAATTCACCATATCCAAAAGGAAGTATAAAATGATCACCTTTAGATATTTTGATGCCGTCTATCTCCCCTTGGCCCATAATAACACTGAAATTTATAAAGTCCTTATTCTGTATAAAATCCTGCTCACCCCAAAGACTTATCTTTTTTACCGTATAATATTTACAGCTAATAAGTGTATGGACTTTGCATGTATCATAAGTTACAATTTCACCTTCTATAGTAATGTCCTGATGAGGACACTTTATAACATCTATACTTTCTTTGATATGAAGCTGTCTTAGGTCTTTCCCATCTAATCTGTCGTAATCATATAATCTGTATGTTATATCACTGTTTTGCTGGGTTTCTAGAAGCATTGTTCCTGCTTTTATAGCATGGACAGTTCCGGGGTTTATCTAAAAAAAATCTCCTTTCTTAATGGGACTTAATCTAATTAGATCATCCCATTTTTTATCCTTTATCATAGCCTTTAATTCTTCTTTATCCTTAGCATTATGGCCTATGACAATCTTTGCATCCTTATCACAATCTAATATATACCAGCACTCTGTTTTTCCAAATGAACCATTTTCAACTAGGGCTGCATACTCATCATCAGGATGAACTTGTATACTTAAATCTGCCTTGGCATCAATAATTTTTATCAAAAGAGGGAATGCCTTTTCAATTCTGTTTCCAAATAAGTGACCTTCATTGTCCCAAAGCCAGCTTAAAGACTTTCCCTTAAAACTACCGTTTTTTATAATACAATCCCCCTTAGGATGGGCACTTATAGCCCAGCATTCTCCTGTATTATCACTGGGAATAGAATAGCCAAACTCCGTTTTTAGACGATTACCTCACCATATCATTGATTTAAAAACCGGTTCTGTAAAAAGTATTTCCTTCATTTACTCTTCTCCTTTAAGTAAAATTATTTTAGCATTTAATCACATTATACAAACTTTACATAAAAAAACAACGGTTTACACCGTCGTTTTGTTTTTTAGCTTAAATTATTTTATTATTTCTCTGTTATATATTGGCTCATCTGCATGATGGCAGGCCACTAAATGTCCTTTTTTCATTTCCAGCTCAGGAAAATCCCTACTGCAGATATCCGTTGCATGGGGACAGCGGCTGACAAAAGGACAACAATGCTTAGGATTTATGGGACTTGGTACATCACCCTCTAGTAGTTGCCTCTCCTTTGCCCTTTCTTTTTTGGGGTCCGGTATAGGTACCGCAGAAAGTAAGGCCCTGGTATATGGATGTAATGGTTTTTCATAAAGCTCATCACTATCTGATAATTCCACAATATTACCCAGATACATAACTGCAATTCTGTCACTGATATATTTCACAATATTTAAGTCATGGGCTATAAAAAGATAGGTAAGCCCTAATTTTTCTTGCAAATCTTTCAATAAATTTATAATCTGTGACTGTATAGATACATCCAGGGCTGAAATTGGTTCATCGCATACAATAAATTCAGGTTCTATAGCAAGTGCCCTGGCAATTCCTATACGTTGCCGTTGACCTCCGGAAAATTCATGGGGATAGCGATTAGCGTGTTCTCTATTTAAACCTACAAGATCTAAAAGTTCATAAACTCTTTCCTTCCGAACTTTTTTGTTATACATATTGTGGATAATCATACCTTCTTCTATAATGGAACCAACTGTCATCCTTGGATCTAAGGAAGAATAGGGGTCTTGAAATATAATCTGTGCTAACTTGGCATATTCAAATAGATTTTCCTTTTTAACAAGTAATTCTTTTTTTCCATGATAAATTACCTGCCCCGTAGTAGGTGAATATATTCCCATTATAACTTTACCAAGTGTAGATTTACCACAACCGGATTCTCCCACAAGTCCTACTGTTTCACCTTTTTTTATTTCAAGATTAACATGATTTACTGCTTTTAATATTCCGCTAGAGACCTTAAAAAACTTAGATACATCCTTTATTTCAACTAAAATCTGACTGTTTTTGCTCATCATTTTTCACCTCCCCCTATGGCAGAAGCCGGTTCCGGATCAGGACAATCCTTATGAAGGAGCCAACAGGCCGCTTTATGTTTTTTTCCCGGTTCAAAATCCGGGGGCATATGGGGTATGCAAATCTTCATAGTATATTTACATCTGCCGGCAAAAGGGCAACCTGCTGGCGGATTTAGTAAATCCGGAGGAGTTCCGGCTATGGATGCCAGCCGCTTATTTTTATCCATGTCAGTCTTTGGGAGACTTTCAAGTAAGGCCTTTGTATATGGATGGGAAGGATGATAGAAAATATCTTCACTGCTGCCGGACTCTACAATTTTACCTCCATACATAACTGCCACCCGGTCGGCAATACTGGCTACAACTCCTAGGTCATGGGTAATTATTATAATGGATGTATTAGTATTTTCCCTTATTTCCATTAGAAGCTCCATTATCTGAGCCTGAATTGTAACATCCAGGGCAGTTGTAGGCTCATCGGCAATTAAAAGCTTTGGTTCACAAGAAAGGGCCATAGCTATCATGACTCTTTGCCTCATTCCTCCTGAAAATTCATGGGGATACTGCAAGACCCTCTGCTTTGAATTCGGAATTCTAACTATATTCAAAAGCCGTATTGCCTCCCTATAAGCCTCATCCTTTGACAGCTTTTTATGATGCCTGATAGCCTCTGTTAATTGCTTCCCCACCTGCATAGTAGGATTTAAGCAGGTCATGGGATCTTGAAAAATCATACTTACCTCATTTCCTCTTATGGCCATCATTTCCCTTTCGGAAGCTTTTACAATATCTATATCTCCAAGTAAAATTTCACCACTTACGATACGGGTGGGAGGCATGGGATTTAGTTTCATAATAGTCTGTGCAGTTACACTTTTTCCGCTGCCGCTTTCCCCAACTATAGCCAAGATTTCTCCCTCATTTAAATCAAAACTTACTCCCCTAACTGCTTTTACTTCTCCGGCATAAGTATCAAAAGATACATGCAAATCATTAACTTCAAGAACTTTATTCATATATTCACCTCATTTTATACGTGGGCATATTTATTTTCTCAGTCTTGGGTCTAGGGCGTCCCTAAGACCATCCCCCAGCAAATTAAAGGAAAGCATGGTTAAACTGATACATATTGCCGGAATAACAAGCTGTGAGGGATAGAGTTGAAATACCTTGCTTCCTTCATTGGCCAAAGTTCCCCAACTTGCCAAAGGAACAGGAACTCCAAGGCCTATATAACTTAAAAATGCTTCCGTAAAAATAGCACTGGGAATTGACAAGGTAATATTAATAATTACTACACTAAGGGTATTAGGCAGTAAGTGCTTTCCTATTATCCTTGCAGGTTTTGCCCCCATAACTTTTGCCGCCACCACGTAATCTTGCTGTTTAAGACTCATGACCTGCCCCCTAACAAGCCGTGCCATACCTGTCCAGCCCACAGTTGCATAGGCAATAACCATAGTCATAGTTCCTGCCGGTAATACCATCATTAGTAAAACTACGATAATTAGATAGGGTATGCCATTAACTATTTCAATTATCCTCATCATAATATTATCTAGGGTACCACCTACATATCCTGCAATACCACCGTAGATGATACCTATTATAAAATTAACTAAAACCGCAGAAAAAGATATAAATAAGGATATCCTCCCCCCATACCAGATTCTTGTAAAAATGTCCCGACCTAAACTATCGGTTCCGAACAGGTGTATGTGGCCATCTTGCTCATCCCTAAATCCTATAGGGGCATTGGTATGGGTTAAATGTTGCTCACTCATAGTATAGGGTGAAAAAATCGGCACAAAAATGCTGCATAAAGTTATTACTATAATAATTATTAGTGCTGCCATGGCTGTTTTGTTTTTACTAAGACGCCTCATGGCATCCTGCCAGTAACTGGTACTATCCCTTGTTATTGCCTCACTTATAGCTGTATCCGGTCCTATCCATTCAAATTGACTTTTATCTATATTCATAATTCACCACCTTATCCTTCCTTAGCCTCACTAAGTTTAACTCTAGGATCAACAAATCCGTAGGCAATATCTACCACCAAATTTGCCAGTATCAGAAATGCTCCGTAAAAGAGAGTAGTTCCGGATATCAGTGTATAATCCTGGGTTTGGATGCTAAATACAAAGAATTTGCCCATACCCGGTATAGAAAAAATATTTTCTACTACGAAAGCACCTGTAAGCAAGGCAGCTGAAATGGGACCTAAAACTGTTATTACAGGCATAATGGCATTTCTTACTGCATGTTTCCAAATAATTGTCTTTTGTGATAATCCTTTAGATTTCGCTGTTTTAATATAATCATGACCTAGCACATCAAGCATACTGGTTCTCATTAATCTTGAAACCGTAGCCAGGGAGCTTAAGCTTAAGGCAAAAGAGGGTAAAAGCTTACTAGAAAAACTATCCCATCCCGTATTTGGAAAAAAAGCTATTCCTGTCCACTCAGTTAATTTTAAAGCAAAGAAGTATTGAAGGAGGGAGCCTACTATAAATCCCGGTACCGAAACACCGATAATTGCAAATAACATTGATATAGTATCCCAATGGGTTCCTCTTTTTACCGCTGCTACTATACCAAGTAAAATTCCCATAACGGTAGCAAATATCAATGCCCTCATTCCTAAATCAAAAGAGTATGGAAATGCTTGCCTGATAATATCATTAACCGGTCTGTTATAATGCATAGATAGGCCCAAATCCCCTCTAAATACATTTCCCATATAAATAATAAGCTGTTGTATTACCGGTTTATCCAAACCATATTTTTCATTTAAGGCTTTCATAGTTGTCTCCGGAATTGCCTTTTCCCCAATAAAAGGATCTCCCGGCAAAAGCCGCATCATAAAAAATGTTAAGCTTACTAAAACTAATAAGGTAAGTAAGGCGTAAAGCAATCTCTTTACAATATATTTAGCCAATAGCATTCCTCCTTTATTATTCCTTAACTATAATATAATGTACCCACTAACTTTCCTATTTAGTAATTATTGTTAAATAAATACAGGGATGCTCATAATGACACATCCCCATATTTTTTGATAAATCATTTAAACAATCTTATTTAGCCAGCTTTACATATTTTAGGTTCAAATCTTGGAAAGCAGTTCTAATAACTCCCGATTCAATCTTACCACTTAGCACATAGTCTTTTACTCTCCAGTATATTGGGCCTACAGGCAGATCATCCATAACAATTTTCTCAAGCTCTGTTAAATATTCAAAGCGTTTTTTAGCATCTAATTCTACACGTACCTTATCTAATAATTCATCATATTCAGTATTACTATAGCTGCCATGATTATTGCCATTTCCTGTTTCAAAGATATCTAAGAATGTAAGTGGATCATTATAGTCAGGCCCCCAGCCTGCAAATACTATATCAAAATCTTTATTTGACATCCTGCTAAGCCTACTCTTAAAAGGCATAGGCTCTATATTAATTTCTAGGCCCAGATTAGCCCTAAGTTGTTCCTGAATAAATGCTCCATTTTTAACTGCAGTATCATTATCATCAATTATTAATGATAGGGTAATTTTATCAACATTTAGTTCTTCTAAGGCCTTATTATAATGATCTTTAGCCAGTTCTAAATCAAATTCAGTTGCCAACTTACCAACTTCCATATAGAAGTTATCATTTAGCCCATGAATAGCCGGTGAGGTAAAGGATGTTGCCACCTTTGAATCATTTTTTACTATACTATCTATAAAGGCCTGTTTATCAATAGCATATGTTATAGCTTTTCTTAGATTTTGGTTTGCCAGATAAGGATTTTGCAAGTTATATTCCAAATAGAAAGTTGAACCGTCTGAATAACTGTGAATCGGATAATTTTCATTTTTCATTAATTGTACCTGATCTCCGGTTAAACCAACTATATCTAATTCACCAACCTTAAAGGAATTTAGGGCCGCATTAGAATCATTAATCATAAGCATATTTATTTTCTCTAGCTCTATTTTATCCTTGTCATAATAATCAGGATTCTTTTCAAGAACAATTCTACTTTCATGCTCCCAGGAAGTCATTATAAAGGGACCGTTGTATACCATTTTATCTGCATCTGTACCATAGGCAGAGCCAAACTCATTATAGGCCTTTTCATTAAGGGGAGCAAATACTCCAAAGGCTAATGTATCAAGAAAATATGGAGTAGGATTTTCTAATGTCACTTGAAGCTCATAATCGGAAATTGCCTTAAATCCCAACTGATCCGCCCCTACTTTGCCTTCATTATAAGCTTTTCCGTTTTTAAATACATAACCAAAATAAGCATAATCAGCCGCAAAACTAGGTGTAAGCAGTGAGGTCCATGCAAATACAAAGTCATGGGCTGTAACCGGTTCACCATTGGACCATTTCATATCATCCCTTAAGTAAAAGGTATATTCTAGTTCATCCTCACTTACAGTCCATTCCTTAGCAACACCGGGAATAACCTTATCATTTTCGTCCAATGTTACAAGATTCTCAAGGATATGGCGCAGTACAATAAAGGAAGTTGCATCAGTTGTGGTAACTGAAAACATCTCCGGTGGTTCTGAAGTAATATTTACCGTTATTGATTTATCCTCAGAAGTACCTGGATAAGGGCTCTTTTTATTATCAGTGGTGTTTGTATTTTTCTTACCACAGGATGATAATATAGCCATTGTCGAAGTCAATAATAAAATGACAGCTATTATTTTTTTTAATTTCATATATTTCATATTTTTTCCTCCTTATTTTATTTAAAAAGAAGTGTTTATATACACTTCTAGTTTAAGCTTGATGTTAGTTTGTACCTTTTATGTAATTATATGTTAATTTGGGGCTCTTTGTCAATAGTTGGGGAGGATTAGTTGATGAGTTACTAAATATGTATGTTTCAATTGGAAAGGAAGATCCTTAATCACTTGGTAGCGATAATCATGAATTCTTTTTCGACCTCCTTTTTAATGTTTAATTGGCAGATTGGCATTATTGAGGCTTTGTATAGATGCATTTTTTATTATAGAACTTAATTTTTAGAACAAAAAAACTCTTCTTTGGTTTAAATTAATTTTAACCCAAAGAAGAGTAAATTATACATTTATTGTTATTTTCTTTATTTTAGAACCAAACGTGGATGCAAAACATAATAAAGATGAAAAATACAATAACAAACACAGCTCCGATTAAGAGGCCTCCTAAGGTGGCACTAAAGATAAAGTTTCTTAACTCCCTTTTACTAAGTTCCGGCTGCTTTTTGCTGCTTTCTTCATAGAGAGCTTTACCGGGACTATGCCAAGGCATGCCTTCTATATTCATATTAGCCACGACCCGATCATCATCTTCTTTATTTATACTATCTGTGTTGTTTTTATTATATTTCATTTTTATATCCTTTCTATATGCTATCCACTAATCATTATACAAATGGCACTGGACAAAATGTCCGTCCTCTAGTTCCTTAACTTGTGGAACCTCAGTCTTACAAATCTCCATACATTTATTACATCTTGTATGGAACTTACATCCCGATGGAGGATTTGCAGGTGAAGGAATGCTTCCCTCAAGGATTATACGATTCATCTTCACATCCGTATCCGGTATAGGAACGGCAGAAAGTAGAGCCTGAGTATAAGGATGAGCAGGATTCTTAAAGATATCTTCTTTATTACCGTATTCAACCAAGCTTCCTAAATACATAACACCTACAGTGTCTGATATATGCTCCACAACAGATAAATCGTGGGATATAAATAAGTAAGTAAGATTTCTTTGCTTTTGCAGGTCACTAAGCAAGTTTATAATCTGTGCCTGAATAGATACATCAAGGGCTGATACCGGTTCATCACATACAATAAATTCAGGATTTACCGCTAAGGCTCTTGCAATACATATTCTTTGTCTTTGGCCACCGGAAAATTCATGGGGATAACGGTCTTTATGATAAGGCTGTAATCCACAGGCAGCCATAATTTCATCCAAATAATCCTCATATTCATTTTTAGGAACTATATTATGCTCCTTAACTGCCTCACCGATAATTTCACCTATAGGAAGTCTTGGTGAAAGGCTTGAATATGGATCCTGAAAGATAATCTGCATCTTAGTACGTAGCTGTCTTAATTCAGCCTTATTTAAGCTATATATATCCTTACCGTTAAATAAAACCTCACCGGCGGTTTTTTCTATTAATCTTAAAATTGTTCTTCCGGCTGTCGATTTTCCACAACCGGATTCTCCTACCAGCCCCATGGTGGTACCACGCTTAATTTTAAAGCTGATATCATCCACTGCCTTCACTTCACCCTTTTGCTTAGAGAATACGCTGGTCTTTATGGGGAAATATTTCTTTAAATTATTAACTTCGAGAATGTACTCAGAAGTCTGTTCATTTTGATTATTAGTTGCCATTCTCTAATGCTCCTTTCTTGTCGTAATATAAATAACAGGAAACTGCATGGGTGGGTGAAAGATATATCTCTTCAGGATAAGCTCCGTCACATTTTTTTATACATTTATCACAACGATCCCTAAAATAACAGTAATTAGGCATATCAACGGGATTTGGAACCTTACCCGGAATACTATATAAACGATCTACCTTCTTACCGACAACCGGCTTACTGTTCATCAAACCTATAGTATATGGATGACTGGGATTCTTAAATATTTCTTCCGCTGTACCTCTTTCCACAACCCGGCCTGCATACATAACCACAACATAATCTGCCATCTCTGCAATTACTCCCAGGTCATGGGTAATTAGCATAATACTGCTGTTTATCTTATCCTTCAGATTACGAAGCAAGTCCAAAATCTGGGCTTGGATGGTAACGTCTAGAGCAGTTGTAGGCTCATCTGCAATAATGAGTCTTGGATTACATGCAAGACCCATAGCAATCATAACACGTTGTCTCATACCACCGGACAGCTCATGGGGATACATCTTATATACACCTTCACTGTTGGCAATACCCACCATCTCCAACATCTCAATAGAACGAGCCTTGATTTCTGCCTTAGACATATTCTCATTATGAAGTTCTATAACCTCATCTAACTGAGTCCCAATCCTAAAGACAGGATTTAAGCTGGTCATAGGTTCCTGAAAGATCATGGAGATCATATTACCTCTTAGTTTTTGCATCTCGTATGTGGGGGTTTTAGCAATATCATAAACCTCTTTACCGGTGTTGAAACGAATCGAACCGCTTACAATCTGTCCCTGTGGTCTTTGTACCAATTGCATAGCAGAAAGACTGGTAACTGATTTACCGCATCCGGATTCTCCTACTACACCGACAGTCTTTCCCAGTGGAATATCAAAAGATACACCATCTACCGATTTTACAGTCCCTATATCTGTGAAGAAATAGGTATGAAGATTATCAAATTCCAAAACATTATTGGGATCCCTCATCTTGGTAATATATTCTTCCCTGGGAACATTTTTCCTGTTTCTTTTCTTTTCAATCTCACTCGTTATCTTTCTATTTTCCCTTGAGATTCTTCTTGATTCCTTAGCGGAAATATAATTAACATCTTTTACTTTCTTATTTTTAAATAAAGCCACTTATCTCACCTACCTCTTCATCTTAGGGTCAAATGCATCACGTAGACCATCACCTACAAAGTTAAATCCTAATACTGTAACTAATATTAATAACCCAGCCGGTATCCAAACAAACCAATAATTGGTCATAACATAGATGTTGTTTACAGCATTGATTATATTACCCCATGATGCAAAAGGGAACTTAACACCCAAACCTAAATAACTTAGTGTTGCCTCAGTTAAAATAATACTTCCCAGGCTCATTGTACCTATAACAGTTAACTGAGGAATAACATTAGGAACTAAATGTCTAAATATTCTTCTGCTTACTCTAATACCCAAAGCTTCCGTAGCAGTCATAAATTCTTGCTCACGAAGTGAAAGTATCTGTCCACGAACCATTCTTGCAATACCGGGCCATCCAAGTAAGGCCAAGATAATCATCAACATAAATATACGAAGCTGTGGATCTATTTTTAAGAAGTCCATGACTGAACCTAATATAATATACAGAGGCATGGAGGGGATACAATATACAATATCAACAACACGCATTATAAGGTTATCTACCCAGCCTCCAAAATAACCTGCCATACCGCCTAAGATAACACCGATAATAGTTTCAATTATAACTACCACGAAACCGATAATTAAAGATATTCTTCCCCCATACATAAGGCGGGTAAAGATATCCATACCATTTCCGTCTGTTCCCAGTAAGTGTTTCTTAGAAGGAGCTTCATATACATTAATCAGTTCAGTTTCTGTATGTCTTCTTACAGTAAATTGATTGTTTTTACGATTAATTTTGTATTCTACATCCACACCGTCTTTATCCGGGTAGACAAAGCCCTTATCACCATTATCTATGGCTTTAATTATTGCTTCCTTAAAATCTATGGTTAAAAACTCATTATCAACAGCACTAATACTTACATTGGAAACTAAGGCATACTCTGTCTTTGTGTTTCCTTCTACTAAGTAAAATACTGCCGTATTATCTTCTTCGTCTAATTCCATCTCATAAGTTGCCCCGTTAACTTCAAAGAATGTTTCTTTATCATTCATAGCTTTTTGTGCAGCAAAACGGAAGCTATAGTCAAGCTCAGTATCCGGTGAATATGCATTAAAAATCATCTTTGATACTATGCTTATTTCTTTTGGTTTTGCGATGGATGTGTTTTTACCTTTTTGATTAATATAATAAGTAATTCCATTAAGCTCAAAAGATTTTTCCCCTGCATCTGAAGCTGCCAGATAAGCCTCTTCCATTTCTTTTGAGACTGTTTCTCCCTGGGCGGCAGTAAATCTGTTAATTCCTTTTAAACTTACCACTGTTGCAACTTCCTGAAACTGTATAACACGGTAAAAATCTTCACCTTCCTTAACTAAGGAATAAGTTACACCTCCGGATTCAAAGCTCTCCTTTTCTTTATTAATTGCAAGAATTAATTGAGCTCTTGCAACTGAAGGGAAAGTTTCACCCTCAGCATCAAAATACTGATAATCATTATTTATGGATACTCCCGCATAATCTTTTTCAACACTTTCATAAACTTTAAATACCTGTGTCTCTCCGTAAGGGGCTAGCAAGCCACCTATAAAGGAAAACACAAACATAGATGCTAATATAACAAGTCCAACAACCGCCAGGCGGTTTCTAAAAAATCTCTTTGCCACCAACATTCCAGGTGACAGCACCTTAACCCTTTGCTCATCGTCCAAAGCTAAGGAGGTGCTTGTCTTTGTATTTTCATAATCTTTACTCATCTCGTATACCTCCTTAGTTTACTCTTACTCTAGGGTCAACTACTGCATATAAAATATCTGCTATTAAGTTACCCAGTAATGTAAGCATTGCCATAAACACCATATAGAACATAGAAAAAGGAATATCTCCTGTTGTCATTGCCTGATATGATGTATATCCAATACCTTCTATTTGGAATAATGTTTCGGTAATCATAGCTCCTGCAAACAATCCAGGCAAGGATCCGCCGATAATTGTAACTACAGGAATTAAGGTATTACGAAATGCATGATAATTTATAACTTTTTTCTCAGATAATCCCTTAGCTCTGGCTGTTCTTATATAATCAGAATTTAAAACCTCCAGCATATTTGTTCTGGTATATCTCATAAGGGAACCTACGCTAACTATAGTTAAAGTAACTACCGGTAAGACCAAATGATGAGCTCTGTCTAAAAATTTGCCCATAGGACTTAATTGCTCATACATACGGCCAATCATACCAAATAAGTCAAACCATCCTAACTTTACAGAAAATATATATTTCAAAATCGTTGCAAAGAAAAAGGATGGTAAGGAAATTCCAATTAAAGCAAACACACTTATAGCATAGTCTGCTTTACTATATTGTTTTCTGGCTGCTATAATTCCCAGTGGAATTGCAATAGCAATCTGAAGTATAAATGTAATAGATCCTAATACAAAAGAATCCATTATAACTTCTTTAAACTTTTCTGTAACCGGCATATTAAATGCCCATGAGTCTCCAAAATTAAGTCTTACAGCTTGTTTTAACCAATGAACAAACCCGGCAGGAATATTCTTGTCTAAGCCATAGGATGCATTTAATTGATCCAACCACTCTGTATAGGATTTTCCTCCCGGAAGCGAAGCTTTCTCTCTTGCCATATTCTCAACAAAAGAAGATGGCATGCAGCGCATAATTGTGTAAATTATTAAAGCTACAAAGAAGAGTATTACAACGCTAATTGCCAATCTTTTTAAAATAAATTTACGCATAATCTAGCCTCTCCTGTTTCTTTTTTAATAACTTCTATTATAAAGTAATTAATTAATTTATGCCACCCTATATGCGGGTATAAATATGTGGATATATGGGATATTTATGATATAAATCTAAATATTAATCATCCATACAAATGTCTGCATATTTATGCCCGCATATAAAACCGGTCAATTAGACCAGAATAATATGCATTTCCTGGCATAAATTAGCACAGCTATAAACATAAGGATAAGAATGCCATGAATTTCATGGCACTCTTATCTTAAATTTCAATAATAAACTTTTAATTACTTTAATTCAGTGTTTTCTATTTCTTTAAACCATTCATAGAAAGTAGTGATATCAGGGGTAACAGTTTCAATATTTACCCTTTCAGCACTAAATACTACTGAGTTTTGTCTCTGATAAACAGGGATTTCAACCGCCCAATCCATTATAATATCTAAGCACTGCTTATAAGCAGACTTTCTATAGGATTGATCATCACTCTTTCTAGCTTCCATTAATAGGGTATCAAGATCAGTATCAGCTATATGATAGTGGTTACTGTCTGTTCCACCCTTGCCAACTATATTGGTGCTGTGGTAAACCTGATACATATCGGGATCGATAGTAGCACCCCATGCAGCACACCACATTTCCTGTGTACCTGCATCAAGTCTGTCCCAAAGAACATTGGCATCTGCTAAGTCATTAACATTAAGCTTAAATCCAATTGTATCTAATGCCGCTGATGCGTCAGTTAAAATTGCAAATGAAGGATGGTTACCGTCTCCGTCACCGGGGATTAAAACTTCATATTCCATCTTAGCACCGGCAGGAGCTGCTGTTAATTTTCCATCTGTTACAGTGTAGCCTGCAGCTTCAAAATATCCTAAAGCAGCCTGTAGAGCCGCTGCATATTTGTCTTCAGAGCTCATATCTGATGTGTAGATTTGATTACCGTTAACGTCTTCTGAGAAAGCAACCTTATAATCGGAATCAGATTTTTGAGGAGCTGCCCATGATGTATTAGATATAGGATAGTTGATAACGCTTGCAGCATCACCATAGTAGGTGTCTATAGCAACATCACGGTAAACAGATAATACTGTAGCTATTGCTTTTCTTAAATTCTTGGAAGCTTCTGAATTAGGTTCTCCGCCTACATTAATTGTATCTGCATTCATGCCGATATAGCCATAACCTAAGTTATCAACTGAGCTTGTAACAATTTTGTCACCGCTTAATTCACCGTTGCTATTAATCTTAGCAATCTGTTCGAATGTTGTCTTGCTTCCTGTAGGATCTGTAATATCTAGTGTACCCTGTTCAATACCGGTTACTTTATCAGCTTCTGTAGTTTCTTTCAGCTGAATATATTTGATTTTAGGTGCACCCTTGTAGTAATGTTCATTTGCTTCTAAGAATACAACCTTGTTCTCATATTTTACAAACTTATAAGGTCCTGCTCCTAGAGGATGAGTTGTCTTGGATTTAACGATTGATAAATCTCCTCTGGGGAAACCAAATTTGTTATTCTCATAGTCATACTGGGATTCATCACCATAGTAATGTAAAGGAGCAACCTGGGCACCGCCAATTTGATAAATAGCAGTTGCGTCGTATCCCTTAGTAATTACCTGAACCTCTGTATCACTTATTTTCTTAATACCTTCTATATTATAAACATCTTCACCTATACCGGCTGCTTTCTTCTCTTCAGTAATGATACTTCTAGCAATTGTTTTAACATCATTTACATAATAAGTCTCATCTGCAGCATATCCGGCACCTAATGCCTTATAGTCTGAACCATACTGAGCAATAATATCTTCAAGTACTTGCTTCTCATCATTAACTGCATAGGAATCATAATTTTCATCTAAACTATAGAAGGAAGCGAATAAATCCTTTTGCTCAGGATGAGCTTCGGTGTAAGATGCATATCTTTCGTCACCATATAGGCTACCAACCCAATCAAACTCGCTTTCTAATACAGGTCTGATTATTTCATCAATAATTGCTTGATTTAAGCTATCGCTAGGATTTTCAATTAATGCATTAACTTCCTCGTCTGTAATAGTCTCAGCAGCTGAACTGTTTGCACGGTAGTTTTGCATACCGATGATTGGCTGAGAATATAATGTTGAGGATCCATCATATGAAGGATCTGATAATACATAGTATGTAAATATAATATCATCAGCGTCCATTACATGACCGTCACTAAACTTAACATCATCTCTAATTTTAATATCATAGGTAGTAATATCAGCTTCTTCATCATAGTTTACTGCTATGTCTGCAATACCGGTATAAGTATAATCTACACCGTTATAAGGGATTGTCTCACCCTCTATTGCATTATAGACAATAGCACCTGTTCTGTCAGTTGTCAGCAGTTGAACGCTAACAAATTCAACTACATCTTGATCATAGCCTGTATCTGCAAAGAACGGGCTAAACTTCTGGCTAAATGGCAGATAACCAACTACCAGAGGTGTTTCAGTTTCGTTATCTTTTTTGTCCTTTTTACTACATGCCGCAAATGCTGACAGAACCATTACAAGCACTAGCAAAAGGGAAATTGCTTTACCAATTTTTCTCATTTTCTTGTCCTCCTCTTTTATTCATTATATATTTAAAATTAAATATATCAATGTAAATTATTGCTATGGTAATCTCCTTAAAATGCAAATAGGAGAAAGATACCTTTAGTTAATTTTTAATCAACCATTATAATCCGGATCTTCCACCTGATAGACTACCCTCTTTTGTAATTGTAAAGATATAATATTTAATGTAATAATTAAGACCATTAAACTTACAAATATTGTCTCTTTAAGGATTTCTTGTTTTGCTTTAAATAAAATAAAGCAAATCTCTCCAATAAGAGTTAGGCTGCTAAGAACTATTTGCCAAATGCTTGAACGGAAAATTCTTACCTTTGTTTCAAGATATTCTGCATGTTTAAGCTTATTACTTGATTTTATAAAACCTACCGTTCCCATTATACTATAGGCAATGGGAAGAAATAATGAAACATAAGGTAGGGCCACATAGGCCACTCTACTACTGGGAGTATTTAAAAAACCAGCTCCCATCACAGTGGCGCCACTGCAAAGCACTAAAGCAAGAAGGTAAAGTTTAACCCTGCTAAGCTTTTTTGAGCTTAGCATGCATATATAAAATTTACCTCTATATTCTGCCACCTGCTTAATCTTACCGTCAGATAGTTCTTTTGTAACCAGTTCATAATCCTTATAATGTTTTTTCATTGTATTTCCTATCATGTATCTTGTACTAAAAAAGTCGTCTATACCGACGACCTTATATGCCTCATGTATATCTCGTTAAATTTACATATTTAATAACTAATATCCTATTCTTTACTTTTATTAGGATTTTTCGTATCAGTTGCATCTATTAATTAATAAAATAGCATAGATATTTTACCTTGTCAAGTATTAGCTTTTATTATTTCTCGAATCTTTTACCTTGTTCGACTTGTTTTTACATATATTTTTTTCCCACCACCACCAAGGCATAAATCACATTTTCTCTAAAAATTCATATAATGTCACATAAGGAGGGGAATGACATGGCTAAAAAAATTGGAATATTTGGCGGCGATAAACGTCAGGTATATATGGCATTATCCTTACTTAATAAGGGCTACTCCGTATATACTTATAGGCTTCTTGATAAAATTACACACAAAAATCATACAAGTGCCAGCGGATTAGATGAATTAATGAAAAAATGCCAAGTGCTTATTGGTCCTATTCCGCTAACCAAAGATATAGTAACCATACCCTCTAGTGCAAGCAATTCATCAAGTAGCTGTAATATAGCCGATTTATTAAATAAAGATCATATGCTTATTGGAGGAGTGATTCCCCAAGATCTTGAAGACTTATGTGAAAACAAAGGGATCTTCTGTTATGACTTAATGAGAAGTGACAAAATAGCAATAATGAATGCTATCGCTACTGCAGAAGGTACAATTTTAGAGGCCATTAAAAATAGTGACAGAAATATTCATAACAGCAATTGTCTTATCCTTGGATATGGACGCTGCGGAAAAGTTCTAGCTGATAAACTTAAAGGTTTAGACGCCAAGGTTACTATAGCCGCCCGAAGGGAAGCTTCCTTAGCATATGCCCAGGCGGCAGGTTTTAATACTGTTTTACTTGATGATATTAAGTCTGTTTTACCTAAATTTCATTTTATTTTTAACACTATTCCCTCTCTGGTTTTAGATCAGAATTGTCTAAAAAATGTATCCCCCGATGTAGTTATTATTGATATTGCTTCTGCGCCGGGTGGAGTTGATTTTGAATATGCCCTAAACCATGGTATAAATGCAAAGTTGTGTCTTGGAATTCCCGGTAAGGTCTCTCCAAGAACTTCTGCTGATATATTAGTGGCTGAAATTGAAGCTCTTATTAAAGAAAGAAGTGGTTAAATGAAGATAAATGAAAAAAATATCGGTATTGCTTTTACAGGTTCATATTGTACCTTTGATAGAGTGTTTCCGGAAGTAGAAAGACTTGTAGCTGAAAATGCCAATGTATATACAATCTTTTCTGACCAGTCCCAAACTACCGATACCAGATTCGGAAAGGCAGCTGATTTTTTAAAGAAGGCCAAGGAGATTACGGGAAAAGATCCCATAACTACTATAGTAGAAGCAGAAAAGCTTGGACCAAATAATATACTGGATATTATTGTGATTGCTCCCTGTACAGGTAATACATTAGCAAAAATGGCTAATGCAATTACAGATTCTCCGGTTCTAATGGCTGCAAAAGGTCTGCTTCGTAATAATAAACCTGTTGTTATTGCTATCTCTAGTAACGATGCCTTAAGTAATAACCTAAAAAATATAGGATTATTGATAAATACTAAAAATATATATTTTGTACCTTTTAGTCAGGATAATTATAAAGGAAAGCCCCATTCCATGGTTGCCCATTTTGATTTAATTTTGCCTACAATAGAATTCGCCTTAGAAAATAAGCAACTGCAACCTCTTATCTTGGCTCCGGCATAGAAAAAACCAATTCAAAAGGGGTACTAATTTAATTAGTACCCCTTAACTTTTTTAGTTTTCTTTATTTGGCTTCTCTAGTTCTATTATGGCGCTCTTTTTCATAGGTATTCTACAATTCTTATTATTTCCGAATTCTACAATAACTACTTCATCCATAATATCAATTACTACTCCGTAAAAACCGCTGGAAGTTAGAACACTGTCTCCTTTTTCTAAAGTTGACAGCATTGCCTGCATTTGCTTTTGTTGCTTTTTCTGAGGACGTATAAGCATAAAATACATTAAAAGCCCCAGCACTACCATCCATAAAAGTGGTAATACAAGCGAACCGGTTCCGTTGGGATCAGTAGCAGCGTTTTGTGCCAAAAAAATCAAATTATTCATTATATTTCCCTCCTAGGTTAGTTTCTATATGTCTTCCCAGGCAAATATAAATGACCACCTGGGTTAAAAGCAATCAATAATCAATCTTCTCCCCCCATAAAATTCTCAAGTTTTTGTTTTTTATACTCCTTATATCTTTTATTGCGGATAGCCTCTCTTATTTCCTCCATCATATGATTATAAAAATACAGGTTATGGAGTACTAATAGGCGCATGCCAAGCATCTCTTTGGCCTTAAGTAAATGTCTTATATATGCCCTACTATAATGCTGGCAGGCAGGGCAAGCACAACCTTCTTCAATAGGCCTGTCATCTAGCTGGTATTTTGCATTCATTAAATTTAATTTCCCAAATCCGGTATAAGCATGGCCATGTCTTCCGTTACGGGAAGGATAAACACAGTCAAAGAAATCCACTCCTCTATCCACTGCCTCCAATATATTAGCCGGTGTACCTACTCCCATTAAGTAAACGGGCTTATTAAGGGGCAGATATGGTACGGTTTCTTCTAATATATAATACATTTCCTCATGGCTTTCCCCTACTGCCAGTCCCCCTATGGCATAACCGGCCAGGTTAAGCTCAGAAATTCTCTTGGCATGTTCAATACGGATATCCGCATATGTGCCTCCCTGATTTATACCGAATAGCATTTGCTTCTTATTAATTGTATCTTCTAGGCTGTTTAGTCTGTCCATTTCTTTTATACAACGAATGAGCCATCTGGTAGTTCTCTCCACAGAATCTATCATATATGACCGTTCAGCCGGGTGAGGAGGACATTCATCAAAGGCCATAGCTATGGTAGAAGCAAGATTTGATTGTATCTGCATGCTTTCCTCAGGTCCCATAAATATCTTTCTTCCGTCAATATGGGAACTGAAGTAAACTCCTTCTTCCTGTATCTTTCTAAGTTTCGCAAGGGAAAACACCTGAAACCCTCCGGAATCAGTTAAAATAGGCTTATCCCATACCATAAACTTATGAAGTCCGCCCATTTTCTTAACTATCTGGTCACCGGGCCTTAGATGCAGGTGATAAGTATTGGACAGCTGTACTTGGGTACCTATATTATTTAAATCAATAGTTGATACTGCTCCCTTAATAGCTGCTAGGGTTCCCACGTTCATAAATACAGGGGTCTGTATTGTTCCATGTACTGTTTTAAATTCAGCGCTTTTTGCACGTCCATCCTGTTCGATTAGTCTATACATAACTTCCTACTTTCCATTATAAATTCTAATAACCGATGACATAGTATATTATTGTCTTAATAGTCATTTATAACATTACAAGTATACCTTGAAAAATTATTATTTTCAACTAGAAAAACCAAACTAACTGATAAAGAAAGGGCTGTCCCAGATAATATACATCTTGGAGACAGCCACTTTATTACTATTTACTTGCGGCACCGGAGCAGCCCAGTACATTTACAATCTTATGTTTAACTAATGCTTTAATATATTCTCTTCCCTGAGTCAGATACTGTCTAGGATCAAAATGAGCAGGATTATTCATAAGATGTTCTCTTACACCTGCTGTGAAAGCAAGTCTTAAGTCTGAGTCAATGTTAATCTTACATACTGCCATACTTGCAGCCTTTCTTAACATATCTTCAGGAATACCGATAGCGTCATCAAGTTTACCGCCATTTTGAGCTATAATATTAACATACTCCTGTGATACAGATGAAGCACCGTGTAAAACAATAGGGAAATTAGGAAGTCTTCTTTGGATTTCCTCTAAAATATCAAAACGAAGCTCTGGTTTTTGGCCTGGTTTAAATTTGAAAGCACCATGGCTTGTTCCAATAGCAATCGCCAGTGAGTCAACACCGGTACGGGCAACAAACTCTTCAACCTCTTCAGGCTTAGTAAATGAAGCATCTTCTTCGCTTACATTAACATCATCCTCAATACCTGCCAGTTGTCCTAGTTCCCCTTCTACCACAACACCACGTTCATGGGCATAATCTACAACTTTTTTAGTTAAGGCAATATTATCCTCAAAGCTATGCTTAGAACCGTCTATCATTACTGAAGTAAATCCGCCGTCAATACATGCTTTACAGATTTCAAAATCCTCACCATGATCAAGATGAAGTGCAATAGGTAAATCTGTTTCTAAAACAGCAGCTTCAACTAATTTAACTAGATAATTATGTTTTGCATATTTTCTAGCTCCTGCAGAAACCTGTAGAATAACAGGTGCATTTTCTTCCTTGGCAGCCTCTGTAATACCTTGAATAATTTCCATGTTATTTACATTGAATGCGCCGATAGCATAGCCGCCTTCATAAGCCTTTTGAAACATTTCTTTGGTTGTTACTAAAGCCATATTTTTACCATTCCTTTCATATCGTAAAATTTTTAACAATGAAGCTTTTTATATTATACCATAAATTATATTTATGGAAAGATATTTTTATATTTCCTATATATTCTTTTTTAAGGAGAATCTTTTGGGATAAAGTATAGCTTGATTAAAAATTATTAAGGATATAAAATATAGTAAAAACGATTGGAGGTACTATGAAAGCAAAAAGAGTATCAGAATCCGTTACTGAACAAGTTCATATAATTATGCCTTCACATATAAGCGGTACAGATCGTCTTTTTGGTGGACAACTCTTAGCTTGGATTGATGAGGTATCTGCAGTAACAGCCAGACGTCATAGCGGACGTAATGTTACCACAGCGGCTATTGATAATCTGCAATTTAAAGCAGGTGTATATATAAATAATATACTTGTATTAATCGGACGAGTAACCTATGTAGGCAAAACCTCAATGGAAGTTCGGGTTGATACCTACGTAGAAGATCATCTTTCCGGAATAAGAAAAGTAGTAAACCGAGCTTATCTTGTAATGGTTGCCCTTGATAATGAGGAGAAACCCACTGAAGTTCCCGGTCTTATTCTTGAGACAGAAGCTGAACGGGCTGAATGGGAAGCAGGTTTAAGAAGAAGAGAATTAAGAAGCAAAAGGCGTAAAGAAGGATATTAAGTAAGGGGCTTTTAGCCCCTTTACTATATTATCTGTAAGAATCCAATTGCTCTTTTCGATGCTCTTGCTTTTCCTTTGCATTTTTAAAGGTTTCATTATCCATACGGTGTGCATTGTTATTAAGATAACCTTCAGCATATAAAAAACGTTTTTCTGTATTTTTCATATGCTTTTCCTTACTATTATTATCCCCATAGGCAATGATATTTTTTAGATTTTCAATCTGATCCTTTCGTTCTCTTTGCACTTGTTTTGCATGTTCAATATTCTCCGAAGAGGAAATATCGGAATGTTCTTCAAGATGACGCTCAGTACGTGTACTTCTTTCCACTAAATTAACCAAATGGTTTATTCTTCGTTCATTTTCTAGCCCTTTGTTATCCTGTGATCTGCCCTGATCCATTTCTATCCGCCTTTCCATTATATTTTGAGATATCATCTCAAATTTATTTTTTCCCTATATGATTTAGATATGCTTAAAATATGATGGTAAAAGCTATAGAATATCTGCCATAATTTTTTTAAAAAAACTAATTGCTTACTCCATAAACATGCCTTATATAATAAAACATATACTGCTGGACAATTCCGGCATAACCTTGGTAGCTATTGGGATCAAATTTATTATCATAAATCTCTGAAAGTACCCTTTTCATCCATACATCCACAGGAAAGGCTTCTATATGATGCAGGCCAAAAAGTGAAATGCAATTTGCCACCTTATCACCTATACCTTTAACAGTTTTTAGAGACTTAACCGCCTCTTCGTGACTGCAAACTTTAAGATCTTCCAAATTAAGCTCACCGGATATGACAGCCTTAGCAGCTCCTATAATATATTCATCCCTGTATCCTAATTTTAAGGCCCTAAGATCTTCTTTTTTTGCCTCAGCCAGTACCTTAGCCGAAGGAAATGTATAATATATTGAACCTGTAGTACCATCTATACAACGTTTCCCATAGACCTGGCTTATTCTTTCTATACAAGTTTTAATAGATGGAATATTTTTATTTTGAGAAATAATAAAGCTAATAAGCATCTCAAAAGGATCCTGTCTTAAGATTCGTATGCCCCTTCCATACTCTGCTGCCTTATTTAAAAATTCATCGGGACCTTTTATTAAATTATCCACTATATAACCGTAATCATAATCAAGATCAAAATAATCCTTCCATATCTTATTGTAATCATTTTCACTGCAAGTTATTTCAATCAAATCATCTTCTAACTGTTCAAGCTCTATGTAACGGTCAAATGCTACTAGGCTATATCTATTTGGCCCTATAGGATTCATGCGAAAGCATTGGCCAGATTCTGCAATCTGCTTTATATCAAAATTTTTATTTTTTATCTTCATAATTCCCTCTTATCTAATTACTTAATATTTCTATCTTAATATTTACATCTATTATTATAGAATTGATTATTGCTTACTACAAGTATTAGATTTATTTAACTTATATTATGGAAAATTATAAGTGATATGTATATCATTTTAATGTTGCTTGTATATTAATTAATCCTTGAGAACAGTACTTTTTATTATAAGAAAATATAAAAAAATAAAATGGATTCTTATATAAATATTGACAATTCTCATTAAAAGTATAAAATAGTGTTATCGTATCAATGTATCAATGCTTTACAGTATAAAAGCAATGTATCAATGAAATATGTAAATAAAACTAAGAAAGGCGTGGGAATATTATGGGACATAATTCTTATAACCCCTATGAATCAGCACAAAAACAGTTTAATCATGTGGCTGATCAAATCGGACTTGATGAGGCAACCCGTGAACTTTTAAAACAACCAAGTAGAGAATATCATTTTACAATTCCGGTAAAAATGGACGACGGAACTACAAAGGTATTTAACGGATATCGCATCCAACATAATGATGCCAGAGGCCCCGCAAAAGGAGGCATTCGTTTTCATCCCAATGAAACTGTAGATACCATCAGGGCTCTTTCCATGTGGATGACTTGGAAATGTGCCGTGGTAGATATACCCTTAGGGGGAGGTAAGGGTGGTATTATATGTGACCCTCGAACCTTATCTAAAGGTGAACAAGAAAGACTCTGTCGTGGATATGTAAGACAGTTATACAAGAATTTGGGACCAAACTTGGATGTACCTGCACCGGATGTAATGTCTAATGCCCAGCATATGCTGTGGATGCTAGACGAATATGAGACTCTTATGGGAGGTCATTATCCCGGAACCATCACAGGTAAACCGGTTGGAATGGGCGGATCCCTGGGAAGAACCGAAGCTACCGGTTACGGCGTAATATACACCTTAAGAGAGGCACTTAAAGCATTAAAAATAGATATTGCCTCTACCACAGCAAGCTTACAAGGCTTTGGAAATGTAGCAGAATATGCGGCAAAACTTTATACAGCTATGGGCGGAAAGATTATTGCTATCTCCTGCTGGGACAATAATGACAAAAAAGCATATACTTACCGTAATCCGGAGGGAATTAATATTGAGCAAATGGCTCAGATTAAAGACTCCTTTGGAACTATCGATAAGCAAAAGGCAATTGATTTCGGATGCGAACTGCTTGAAGGAGAAGCGTGGATTAGCCAAGATGTAGACATCCTACTGCCCTGCGCCTTAGAAAATCAAATAACTCCGGAAACCTTTGCAAAGATTAGCAAAGAGGTAAAGGTTATATGCGAAGGTGCTAATGGACCTACCACACCGGATTGTGATGAGCTAATTAAAGAAAGAGGAATATATTTAATTCCTGATTTCTTATGTAATGCCGGCGGAGTTACATGTAGTTATTTTGAGCAAGTGCAGTGTAATATGAACTACTTCTGGCCAAAGGAAGAAGTACTGGATAAATTAGATCAGAAAATGACCGCTGCTTTCCATGCCGTTCATAATTTGGCACAGGAAAAAGGCCTTTATATGCGTGATGCCGCTTATGTTATAGCCATTAACCGTGTGGCTGAAGCTGTAAAACTCAGAGGCTGGATTTAAATAATATTTATTTTTCTTATTGACATTGGCAATCTTATCACTTATAATACAGCTGACAAGACAACTGTCATGTCAGCTGAAAGGGTGATAAGTATGAATAATTCTAACGGAGATAAAGTTAAAACTATGACTGTATCGGCACTTCTTTGTGCACTTGGTATTTTGATACCTATGACATTTCCCAGTTTAAAGCCTGAACCGGCATCATTTACTTTGGCAAGTCATGTACCTTTAATTATTGCCATGTTTATTTCTCCAACAGTAACTGCTTTTGTAGCCGTAGTAACAACACTTGGCTTCTTAATTAATTTTCCTTTAGTGGTGGCATTAAGGGCTTTATCTCATTTGATATTTTCCTTAATAGGTGCTTTTATTCTAAAAAAGAACAACAATCTCCTTCTTTCTTATAAAAATACAGCGATTTTTGCCTTTACTTTATCTCTAATACATGGAATTTGTGAGGTTGCAGTAGTATCGTATTTTTATTGGGTTGTTGGAATGACTGATATCTTTTATGAAAAAGGATATCTTTACACTGTAGTATTGCTTGTGGGATTAGGTACCGTAATTCATAGCTTGGTGGATTTTTCAATTGCTATCTTTGTATGGAAACCATTGCAATATATCATATCAATCCCTGCCAATGCCAAAATAAAAATAAAATAAATAATAATGTATGTTTAATTACCGGCTGAAAATTTCAGCCGGTTTTTTTTATCGAAATTCATCTGCTTGTAGAAAAATCCTAAATAATCTATAATTTAATCTAATATCAAATGTGGAGGCAGCTTATGAACAGTATTTCCCATAAAAAAGATAAATTCAATAAGGGATGGCAATACCGCTTAAAGATTGCTATTATAATCGGAATCTTATATGGCTTTTTAAATCTTTTTGGTGTAGGTTGTCCAATTAAATTTTTAACCGGCATATCCTGCCCGGGCTGTGGAATGACCAGAGCCGTTATGGCTGCTTTAAATTTGCAATTTTCCAAGGCATTTTATTATCATCCCCTTTTTGGTCTTGTTCCATTTATGTTTGCCCTATATCTTTTTGAAGATAAAATAAAACCCATATATACAAAATATACATGGATTCTAATAATATCTCTTTTTTTAACAATATATGTCATTAGATTGTTTATTATTGCAAATAATATAGTATTTATTAACATTTCTAGTGGATTTGTGTTAAAATTTATAAGATTTATATTTTAGGAGGATTACAAATGATACAACGTAGAAGTTTATTAAAACTAATTCTACTATCTTTTGTTACATTGGGTATATACCAGATTGTATTCTGGTATAAGTATGCAGATGATGTGAACCGTATCTGTGAAGGAGACGGCGAAGAAACCAAGAACTATATTATAGTAATACTACTTAGTTTAGTAACTTGTGGTATTTATAATTTTATATGGTACTATGGGGTGGGTAATCGTCTGAGCCAAAATGCCCCCCGTTACGGAACTACTTTCAAAGAAAACGGAACAACCGTATTACTTTGGATGCTCTTAGGCAGCATATCATGCGGAATAGGATATGATTTATATTTTTAAAGTAATATTATTTACTTCTTTTGAACTAAAAAACTACTTCTTAAATGGACTATATGTAAAGTCAAATGTTTCCCTGTATTTATCTATATCCAAATAATCAAATACAAAGCAAGTATTAAGATAATTCATTCTTTCACAAAAACCTTCAATATTAATAGGACAAAACTCATAAAATAATGAATTAGCTTCCTCAACTCCCATATATTAATCCGCCGATTGTTTATTATAATATCGAAATATAATTTTATTATCTAGATTTACTTGACACGGCTCATAAGGTTGAAACCCTTCTCTAGCATTTATCCAAGGCTCCTCCTGATGAGTAATAGACTCTAATTCATTTCCTGTAAATTTACCATAAACCTCCCAGACTTGCTCCATTATATCAAGTTCCTCTACTGAAAAAAGATGCTTGTGTATAAAAGTACACTGAGGAATTTCCCCCCAGCCATAACATTTATATCTATAATATAAATCAGGGCAAACCGGTCCATGTACCCAAGCTTGTAAAGGCTCATCAAACAAAGTATAATCTATATTAATTTCGTCTTCATTTAGTATTGCTAAGGTCCAAGCATATGCATAGTAAACTAATTTTTGGAGCTTTTTTGGTGACATGGATTCCTTGCTTAAAAAGAAATTCGCAACTTCAAAAACAGTTTTCTTCTCCATTTGCTCTCTCCCCTTTAATAATTTAAATAATATAATTTCACCCACGATATCACCGCCAAATATAGCTTTATCTATATTATACAGTGATTAATAATTTAAATATACTATATTTAAAACTTTAATTATTATATAACATATTTAACCATATTTTTCAACAAATTAAAACACATTTGTTTAGTACTTACAATTTCAATTTTTTATTTGGTTATATTGCTTAATAATCCAGATAATAATACAACTAAAGCCTTGTAACCATTGAGTTACAAGGCTTTATGTTTTACAGGGGCAGTAGGATTCGAACCCACGACCTGCGGTTTTGGAGACCGTTATTCTACCAGCTGAACTATGCCCCTAAATATGCTGCCCATTTATATTACTATGAATTGATCTAATTGTCAAGTTTTTTTATACAAATATAGGGTCAATTTTTTCTTTGCTACTGTCTTATTATATTTTCTTACAAATTTTTTTTCTAAGACATTACACGTTATCTAATCATTTTTAGTAGATATATTAACCTACCTATTCTCTTTTATATAATCCATTACCTCTTGGATGTTTCTTACACCTACCAGTTTTATTTTACTTGCTACTTTTATATTCCCTACATTAGCTTTGGGAAGGATACATAGCTCAAATCCCATTTTAGCAGCTTCTGCAACCCTATAATCAGCCATATTTACAGCACGAATTTCGCCGGTTAGTCCTACTTCACCAAAGACTATAGTGTTAGGATTAATGGCTATATTGCGATAGCTGGATATAATAGCTGTTATAATTGCCAGGTCTAGGGCCGGTTCTGTAATTCTCATTCCTCCTGCCACATTAACATAAGCATCACAGTCACCCATCTGTATACCAAGGCGTTTTTCCAAGACTGCCATTAAAAGATTTACTCTATTATAATCTGTACCGGCAGCGGTTCTTCTTGGCATATTAAAATTGGTTCTACTTATCAGTGCCTGAACCTCTACCAGGATAGGTCTTGTCCCTTCTATTGCTGAGGATACTACAGATCCCGGCTCTCCTTCAGGCCTGCCATTAAGCATATATTCCGATGGGTTTTTTACTTCTGCAAGACCGGAATTTTGCATTTCAAAAACTCCTATTTCATTGGTGGAACCGAAACGATTTTTTACAGCCCTAAGGACACGATAAGAGGCATAATTATCTCCTTCAAAGTAAAGAACAGTATCAACCATATGCTCTAATACCCTAGGTCCTGCCACCATACCCTCTTTGGTCACATGACCGATAATAAATATGGTGGTACCGGTACCTTTAGCCAGCCGCATTAAAGCTCCGGTAGCTTCTCTTACTTGCCCCACACTGCCCGGTGCCGAAGTTATATCCTCTTTAAACATGGTCTGTATAGAGTCGATAACTATTATATCCGGTTTATGCTTATGTACGACTGCTTCAATAAGATCCAGATTGGTTTCACAAAGGAGCAGAAGCTCGCCGCTAAAAGCGCCGAGCCTGTCTGCTCTCATTTTTATTTGTCCCTTAGATTCTTCCCCGGATATATATAAAACTTTTTTACCTTGACCTACAAGTTCCCGGCACATCTGCAAAAGTAAGGTGGATTTACCGATTCCCGGATCACCGCCAACTAAAACCAAACTTGCGGGAACTATACCTCCGCCAAGTACCCGGTCTAGCTCTCCTATATTTGAGCTTATCCTGGTCTCTGCTTCAGCCTTAACACCGGATAGCAAAACCGGATCCTTAAGTTCTTTATGGCTGTAAGTTGCAGATACGCCCTTTCTTATTACCGGTTCTTCTACAAAGGTATCCCACTGTCTGCAGCCGGGACATTGTCCCAGCCATTTTGAGGATTCATATCCGCACTCTTTACAGAAAAACACAGTTTTTGCTTTTGCCATCTTAAAGTTTTACCACCTTTATAAAATCACATTTATCTTCTTCTAGCTCTAGGCTGAATATAAGCTTACCACCTAAGTTAGTTTTCATTTTCCCCAGGAAGGAATCATTTTTAAAAATTTCATATTCTTTTTCGGCTTCCAACTCAAGAGTAATCTGAGCAGGTTCTTTACCTGTTACTTCAAAGCACAGTTCATTATCCTTCTGCTCCATATTAAATACCGATGTTCCGGGTACTGATTCGTACACGAACATACCGTTTCTCTCTAACTTGGTTATCTTATTATATGTCTTTACCTTATATAGATCTCCTTCATGTTCAAAATCTGTTAACTTAGATTTTACATCCAGCTCATAGTTACCAAAACTTAGTGTCCCATTGTTTTCCTTGCGTATTAACTCTTGAATTACAGGCATTATATGACCCCTCCTATAGTATTTATATGGAACAATATATTAATATTATATTGATATGATTTTCTAATTACCACCAAATATAAGAGCTATTTAAATTGTATTTAAAACTATTTCATTATCTAAATAATCGATTTTAACCTGGTCTCCCTCTTTAACATTTCCCGCCAATATAGCCTCGGCCAATTTATCTTCAACATTAGTCTGAATTGCCCTTCTAAGAGGTCTTGCACCGAACTTTTCATCATATCCTGTTTCCGCCAAATACTCTAATGCTTCTTTACTGGCTTCTAAGGATATATTCATCTGGGCTTTACTTCTTTTTGCAATATTATTTACCATAATTCCCACAATTTCCTTAATATGGTCTTTGGTTAAAGAGTGGAATACAATAATTTCATCGATTCTGTTAATAAACTCCGGTCTGAATATTCTCTTAACCTCATCCATAACTGCATCTTTCATCCGTCTGTAGTCTTCATCTTTATCTACAACAGAAGTAAAACCGAGGCGTTTTGGAGAGATAATATTTTGAGCCCCTGCATTGGAGGTCATAATTATTATGGTATTCTTAAAGCTGACTCTTCTTCCCTGAGCATCTGTAATATGTCCGTCATCTAATACCTGTAAAAGAATATTAAACACATCCGGATGGGCTTTTTCAATCTCGTCAAATAAAATCACAGAATAAGGATTTTGTCTTACCTTTTCACTTAATTGTCCACCTTCATCATATCCAACATAACCGGGAGGTGATCCTATCAGCTTACTTACACTGTGTTTCTCCATATATTCTGACATATCAACCCGTATTATAGCATTTTCAGTACCAAACATTGCTTCTGCCAGTGCCTTAGATAGCTCTGTCTTACCTACACCGGTAGGACCTAGGAAAAGGAAGGAACCGATAGGTCTGTTAGGATCTTTTAGTCCCACCCTACCTCTTCTGATTGCTTTAGAAACAGCTGTCACCGCTTCGTCTTGGCCAATAACTCTTTCATGAAGGATATTCTCCAGATTCTGCAGTCTTTGTGTCTCTTCTTCTTCCAGCTTTTTAACAGGTATCTTAGTCCAACTAGATACAATATCAGCTATCTCCGCTTCACTTACAACCAGTTGATATTCAGCTCTTTGCTTTTCTTCAACAAGCTTTTGCTTCTCTAACTCTTCCTGAAGGGCTTGCTGCTGCTTTTTAATATCACCGGCTTTTTCATAGGCTTCCTCTTTGATTGCTTTTTCCTTTTCTTCCTCTAGCCGGATAATTTCTTTCTCTAATTCCTTAACTGTAGGAGATGTAGTATAAGCACTTAATCTTACCTTAGAAGCCGCCTCATCCATTAAGTCTATTGCTTTATCCGGAAGATAACGGTCATTAATATAACGGCTGGATAATTTGACAGCTGCAGTAAGGGCATCGTCGGTAATTCTTACCTTGTGGTGTGCCTCATACTTATCCCGAAGTCCAAACATAATCTGGATTGCCTCTTCCTCAGAAGGCTCTTCAACAACCACAGGTTGAAATCTTCTTTCTAAGGCTGAATCTTTTTCAATGTATTTGCGATACTCCTCCCTAGTGGTAGCCCCTATAATCTGAAGCTCTCCTCTAGCCAATGAGGGTTTTAGGATATTTGAAGCATCAATTGCCCCTTCTGCTCCACCTGCCCCTATTATGGTATGAAGCTCATCGATAAATAAAAGTACATTTCCGTCGTTTATAACTTCATTTATTACCTTCTTAATTCTTTCTTCAAATTCACCACGATATTTAGAGCCTGCTACCATACCGGATAAATCCAAGGTAACTACCCTTTTATCCTTAATGGTTTCCGGAATATTTCCTTCAACTATTTTAAGGGCAAGGCCTTCAGCAATAGCTGTCTTACCCACTCCCGGTTCACCCACTAAGCAAGGGTTATTCTTGGTCCGTCTGCTTAGTATCTGAACCACTCTTTGAATTTCAGTCTCTCTGCCAATTACAGGATCTAATTTGCCATCTCTGGCATATTGGGTTAAATCTCTGCTGTATTGGTCAAGAGTTGGGGTAGAGGACTTAGCCTTACCCTTATTTTTACTGGCAGAGTAATCATTCTTAGCAGTACTGATATCTACACCGGCTGCCTGCAACAAATCAATATATACCTTCTGTAGATTAACTCCAAGGGTATTTAAAAGCCTTACAGCTATACAATCCTGCTCCCTAAGCAAGGCAATTAAGATATGCTCGGTACCTGCTTGTTGGGCTTTAAATCTGGCTGCTTCCCTCTGACTTTGATCTAAAATTCGCTTAGATCTTGGGGTAAAATCTCCCCCCTCCATCATTTCAACGCCGCTGCTAGGTGCTATAAGCTGATTAACCAGCTCCATAACCTTCTCAACAGTTACGCCATTTTCTCTTAGTACTCTGGAGGCAACTCCATCAACCTGCATTAAACCCATTAGGATATGCTCTGTACCAATATAATTATGGTTAAGACGTAAAGCAGTTTCCCTAGCGGAATTAATCGCTTGTATTGCATTTTGTGTAAATTTATCGTTCATCTTAATGTCCTCCATTCTAACTTATGAGTACTAGCCGGGTATCTCTTCATTGTACCATCAAAATATAAAACATTTCAGAATATAAAATGTTTTACAATATAAAATATTTTACAATATTAAATATTTTACAATATTAAATATTATATGTTATATAATTGTAGGTAATTCTTTTCTAATATATTCAGCTCTAGCTCTATCCCTTGCTATGCTTCCTACATTTTTACCGATGGTCCACTGAAGGCTTCCAGGCTGTACACCCATCATCATCTTATGGATATTAAATTCTTTGTCAAACTTTATTAATCCACAATCTAGCCCAAATTTTAATTGGGATAAAAGAGTCATTGCATCATCTGAACTTATATTTCTAGCATATTTTAATACACCATAAGCACGGTATACTTGGTCTTCTATTTCATCTGAATTAAGGGATAGCATATACTCCCTTCTTTTTCTTTCCTGTTTTACAACTTGATCAACTATACGCTTTAGGTTATCGATAATCTCCAGCTCAGAATTACCTAAGGTCTTCTGGTTTGATATCTGATATATACTACCTAAGCTTTTGGTTCCTTCTCCGTAAATGCCACGGATAGTTACACCATATCTGCCAACCTCTTCAAACAATTTCTGTATCATTCTTGCAGCACTAAGTGCAGGTAAAAACACCATACAAGATGCTCTCATCCCTGTTCCGGAATTAGTGGGACAAGAAGTCATATATCCATATTTCTCATCATATGCAAATTTAAGTTGCTCATAGGCAATATCATCTATTCGATTTGCTATCTCATAGGCCCCCTCTAGATTCATTCCGGCTACAATAGCTTGAATCCTTACATGGTCCTCCTCATTTATCATAATACTGACTGTCTCATCTTCTGATAGTATTAAGCCAGTAGTCTGTTCTTTCTCTGCCAGCAGAGGGCTTACTATATGCCTTTCTACCATGGCAGCTTTATCAATATCACTTAATGTTTGAATATTACAGGAATAATACTTTCTCTTATCCTGTTCTGCTAGGGATGTGGTTATACTCTTAACCCTGTCTACTAATTTTACAGCCTCTGCTTCCACAAGCAAGGGGGAGAATTTAAAATCCTCTAAATTTCTGGCAAGCCTAACACGGCTGGAGATAACCACGTCGCCATCCGGTACAATCTCTTCATACCATTTAAGCATTATTGGCCTCCTCCTTTTTTAGCTGCCTAATTAAATCCCTAAGCCTAGCTGCTTCCTCAAATTCTTCTTTTTCTATGGCCTCCTGAAGTTCTATGGATAGTCTCTCTACCTCAGTTAAGTCCTGTAATATCTTATCTGTTGATGAGACAAAGCCTTTGGGCCGTTTTCCGGTATGAACTTCAGCCCCCTGTATTCTTCTTAATGTTTCTCCCAATTCCCCATGGAAGCTGCGATAACACTGGGCACATCCGAAACGCCCTCTTTGCAAAAACTCTTCATAAGTGGACTTACAACCTTCACAAACAAGGCTGGGTTTGCTTTCTCCAGGCTTCTTTGTTGCACTTGTATGATATCCCCCTAATAAGGTTGATAGTAAACTATTTAGGGTAATATCAGAATTTAATAAAGGTTTTTCCATTTGAAAGGATGTATAATCAGCTGCACATTCTTCGCAAAGATGTTGTTCCGTCTTTACGCCATTAATTATTTCAGTATATAATACTTTTGCATTTCTTTTTAAACATCTGTCACACAACATAGGAGTTACCCCCTTTCAAACTCATTATAAATCTCATTAATAACCTCAATTACGTCATTACGACTTAAGTTTTTACAAATTGCCTTGGCCAGTATTACTCTAAGTTCTTCCTTCAAATCCTCAATAGCCTGCATCTTATTGACATCAATAGCAACTACTGCGCCTTTTCTTCGATCCAGTTTAATATATCCCTCCTGTTTCAGAATAGAATATGCTTTATTAACTGTATGCATATTGATTCCAATATACTCTGCCAATTCTCTGACTGATGGAAGATTATCCCCTTCCTGGAACTGAGAGGATGCAATGCCATATATGATCTGATTTCTTAGCTGTATATAAAGAGCTTCATCACTATTAAAATCAATCTTCACATACATCGTATACACCTCTTACTTTATTTTATGTGATTAAATCACATAGATACACAACCAATTTAGTTATATCTGTTATACATATTGTATAACAGATATGTTTCTTTGTCAATATATAAAAGGTCCGGTCTTATTTTTGCTTCCTATTCTTTATATACAAACGAACTACAACAATTACTAAACCGGCACATAGGGCACAGAGTATTGATATAACAATAGCAGCCTTATTTAACTTAGAACGGTATTTTTTAGAGCTACTTTGATCCTCATTATCTATATTATCTGAAGGATCTGTTACGGAATCTATATCTTCCACAAAACGCTGCAGGGTTTTTTCAACCTTATCATAACGATAGAAGTTTGCTTCCCCCAGCTCATTCTCAGCATATATAAGAACAAAATCGCTACCGGGTAGATTAGGTTCGTATACCGAAATAGATATACCTGATAATATCATATTGGTTTTTGTGTAACCCTCAGGTATTTTTACATCACTAGCGGGTTCTAGCAATTTATATTTTCCATTATATATAGCAAATATTTCATTATCCTCCTGAATTAATTCAAAACTACCGTGACGATTATCCGGTGTTATTGGATCTATATCTAATTCATCTTCCGGAGCACTTTCCTTAGTAACATTAATTACATATTCTACTTTCTTTCCGGACTCGGCAACAACTGTTGTAATAACTTTATTTTCTCCTTCTTTTAAAGTTTCATTACCGGAAATGCGAATAGTTGCCTTTTCATCTTCCGGAAGTGCTACCACAACTAACTTCTCTACATCATAAGCTACATTGGTATTATATTCATATATATTCTTGTCAAATGCAGGATTTAACTGTGAAGGACTTATCTTTAATGAGGCAAGACTGGCATTATCAGAGGCTGTATGGGCTGCCTTAACCTCTAACTCCAAAATATTACTAGATACAGACATAGGCATGCCTGTCTCATAATCATATACCATAATCTGACCGCTAAATTCTATCTCACATTTACCAACTTTTATAGCCTTAAATTCTAAGGCATATTTTCTATTGTCATCAGCTTCTGAAATATTAACATCAGCAATTTTTAAAAAGCCACTGCTTCCCTTAATAAATGAAGCTCCGCTTTTGTATTCTAAAATATTTTCATCATAGACTAAATTAGCCTCAATATCAGAAAAGATGGTATCTGAATCAATGGTTATATACACATATACACTATCACCGACAGTTATCTGATTGTTATCAGCTGTAATTTCTATATTGGCACTGGCTGCCTTTATGCTGCTTATATTTAATAATCCGCCCATTACAAATAAGAGGCAAAATGCTATTGCTTTAAATAATCTTCTTTTCATTCTTCTTCCCTTTCTCCTTTATCTAATAATAACATATTGTTTGGAAGAAACAATATATTTTTCCAATTGTAATTTTTTATTAATAAAAATAATTCCGGCCAGATGGTTTATTCCATTCCGGCCGGAGTTATTGCAAATCCGGTAATCCAGCCTTACATAGTTTATTTTTTTAGGCTGATATATTACTCCCTTACAATATTAATGGTATAGTTTGCAATGTCGCCATTTTCAGCAACAACTCTTATAACTATCTCATTATTTCCTACACTAAGAGGTATAGTTCCTCCTCCTATTACTTTGGCTTTTGTACTTACACTGCTAGCTTTAATATCTACTGTCTCAATATTATTTCCTACAATCAGATAATAATTGTATTCTGTTTGATCAAAGGTAGGTGAAATCTTAAGTTCCTTACCTTTTACATCAAGAACTTTCAAGCTCTTTAATCTGTTATTAGGATTATACTGTTTTGTAGGTCTTGGACAAGGTTTGGATGGCATATTCAGATATACCGGAATAGAGAATACTATAGGAGTATCTTCCATATTCTTATAGGCTGCGGCTATCTTTTTTGCCTCTGCCCAAGGAGCTTCCACATTGGTCATATATTGATGGAAATAAGTTGATACGGGAGTTACATTGAATTTCTGTAAATAAACCGTATCCTGCCCCCTATTAATATAGGTGCTTCCCAAGAAATATGACCCTCCCACTATAGATCTATAAGGACTTGTCCAAGGAATAAGGTATTTCTCATTATTTGCCTTGTTCTTACTACCGTTCTTGGCATAATTTAATCCGTTGGCAATGGCACCTCCACCGGGGCTGTCATTAGCTCCGATATTATAAAAGTTGTAATAACCCTCATATCCTTTGTATGTACCTGACACACTGTTACTAAGTGTATTTGGCCCGGTTACTACTTCCTGCTTAACACGGGATGCCAGATGATAAGGGCTTACCCCTGAATATTCTGCTGCCTTTATAAATGTCTCACCATAAGTTAAGGTCTTAGATTTACCGTCATCGTCTATGAAGGTATATGACTTATTATATAGTGCTGTTCCCTTTAATATATTCTCTACACCTTTTGCATTTTGATAACGGCTTTGATATCTAAGAAGTTCAAATTGGAAGATTCTCTCTTCATCTAGGAAATTCCTTGGATCCATATAATATTCTATGGCAGCTTTAGAAGCTGTAACCCAATATGTACCGTCATATACAACGAACTTGTCCGTCTTCCAATCATATGCCCCCTTATCAAAGGATAGCCATTCCACACTTCTTGAATTAGGTATGGTATTCTTGCCCGGTACACTTTCTTCCTTAATCACAGTGTTCCAATCAAGTCCCGTATGGTAGGCTAAAAATACCCAGTTGGGATGTTTGGCATGTAACTGTCTTAGACCTTCCTTATAAGATTCCGGGAAACCTTCTCTAATAAGCATTTCCTCAAAATCTAAATCATCAGTATTATCAGGAACCGGTGTAGGAGTTGCTTTGGGCACTTCAGGTGCTTCCGGTTGCTTCCAGTCAACATTAGCAGGTAACTTGGATCCTACATAAATATATTCAGCCCTAACATGTCCCCTTATATTATTATAAGAGACATTATACCAAGTTTCACCGTTTACCCTTATGGCTTCATTAATTTGAATCTTATCTCCGCTTTTTAGTAAAACAGGTTGACCGGATGAATCATATAAAAAGTTGTCATTTACCGCCCTGTTTTCATATACATTAAGATATAAAATATTACATACAAAGCCATCTATAGGTCCATATATATATGAATAAATAGGATTGTCTTTAATCTCTAAAACCTTAGCATCCGCCGGCGTCGGAACAGGTGTCGGCGTTGCCTTTGGTTTTGGTGTCGGTGTTGCTTTTGGCTTTGGGGTAGGCGTCGCCGTTGGTTTTGGTGTGGGTGTCGCTTTTGGCTTTGGCGTTGGTGTTGCTTTTGGCTTTGGGGTAGGCGTCAGCGTTGGTTTTGGTGTCGGCGTCGCTTTTGGTTTTGGGGTCGGTGTAGGAGTAGGTGCCGATGTGTTTTTGGTTTCCTCTCCCCTAAATCCAATCTGATAAGCGGGAACATAACCGCTGTACTTTACCTTACTTACCGTAAATGATATCTTGTACCACTTTTCACCGGACACTACTGCTTCATCTATAATATTTACAGCCTTATCTTTTTTAAGTGAAATAATATTACCTGATGAATTTTTTACATAAGCAGACTTACTGTTGGCACTTTTTCTTACCTTTATCTTGGAAGCAATTACTTTCCCTTTAATGCTCTTTTTCAAATCTAACTTAATATAAAGGCTGGATACATATCCAATTTTATTGTTTGCCATATTAATTTGATACCATTTTGTATTACTATTTACTGCCTCACCAATAACAGTAACCTTATTGTTCTTCTTTAAAGAACCTATTCTAGAATAATTTGTACCTGCCCCACTTCTAACATTTAAAGAACTGGCAGTAACAGAAGCTTGATGCTTATACCCCTGGGATGTACTGCTGTTTTTCGGTTTAGGTGTCGGGGTGGGTTTTGGTGTCGGAGTAGGTGTAGGCGTTGGCGTCTTTTTTGTACTTTTACTTTTCTCCGCCTTAATGTAATCACCATGTACATAACCTTTTATATTTTTCCCATTGAACTTTAGAGAAACATAATACCAGTCTCCTGCTTCCTCTAAAATTGTTACGGTTTCATTTCTACGTAGATAAACATAAGTTCCGTCATTAAGCTGTACCTTTTTGGCAGATGTAGATGGTTTAGCTCTGACATTAAGCGTACTGGCTGTTACTGTCCCCTTTCTAGTAGCTGCAACTATGGTACTTGCTACCTGATTAGGCACCAATAAGCCTATACATAGTAAAATCACTATACATTTATGAAAAAACCGCCTTTTCATAAGTACTCCTTTCCAAGAACAATCATTTAATATATGTCGAATACTATGGTTATATTAAAAAAGAACTATGGCAGTTCTGTGGCATATACAGGATTTCATGTCATAAGATACATTTAAAGGTTAAATTTTGAAATGAAAAAAATAGAAAAAATAAGAGCCCCGGTATTTTTTATACATAAAATACCGGCACCCTTACCAGTCACTTATCATTAATTTTTATTGGATTGCTTTGCCTATATCTTTTCTCATATATTTATTCTTAAAATGAATCTTATCCGCAGCTTCATAAGCCTTGCTTCTGGCTTCCTTTAAGGTTTTGCCTATTGCAGTAACCCCAAGGACTCTTCCTCCGTTGGTAAGAATTTTATCATTTTCCTTCTTACTTGCGGCATGGAATACATAATAATCCTCTTTGTCTGTGAAATTATCAAGTCCTTCTATCTCAAATCCTTTTTCATAGGACAAAGGATAACCGTCTGATGCTAGGATTACGCATACGGCTGCATTATCCTCAAAGGAAAGATTAACCTTATCTAATCTGCCCTCAATACAAGCTTCTATCACGTCAATTAAATCATTTTTTAGCCTAGGAAGAACTACTTGGGCTTCCGGATCACCAAACCGTGCATTGTATTCCAATACCTTAGGACCGTCTTTGGTAAGCATAAGACCTACAAATAGGATGCCTACAAAATCTCTTCCCTCTGCTTTCATAGCAGCCATAGTAGGCTGATAAATATACTTTTGGCAATATTCATGGATTTGCTCCGTATAAAAGGGGCTTGGTGAAAATGTTCCCATTCCTCCTGTATTAGGCCCTTGGTCATTATCAAAGGCTCTTTTATGATCTTGGGCACTGGCCATGGGAATAATATGAGTACCATCACAAAATGCCAAAACCGATACCTCAGGACCTGCAATAAACTCTTCTATAACCACTTGGCTTCCTGCCAAACCAAACTGCTTATCCTCCATAATAGCTTTAACAGCACTGACTGCTTGGTCAAAATCATTGCAGATTATAACTCCCTTACCAAGGGCTAGGCCGTCTGCCTTTACCACAATGGGAAAATCTCTGGTTTTTAAATACTCTATAGCCTTATCTGCCTGGTCAAAAGTTTCATAAGCGGCCGTAGGAATATTATATTTCTTCATAAGATTTTTTGAAAACACTTTTGAACTTTCAATAATAGCGGCATTTTTTCTGGGACCAAAAATCCGCAGCCCCTTTTTCTCAAAAACGTCCACTATTCCATCAGCCAAAGGATCATCGGGTCCTACTATGGTTAGATCAATCTTATTGGATAGAGCAAAATCAGCCAGGGCTTCATATTCTATTACAGGAATATCTACGCATTCTGCACACTGGGCAATTCCCGCATTACCGGGAGCACAGTAAAGCTTGTCCACCTTTGGACTTTGTGATACCTTCCAAGCTATGGCATGCTCTCTTCCGCCTCCGCCAATAATTAAAACCTTCATTATATTACCTCCACCACCTTATTATCCCGAATCCTAATTCGCCCTTGTGCAATAAGTCTAACAGCTTCGGGAAGGATTACCCATTCAGCTTCTTCCATAACTCTTTTTTGCAGAGTTTCCGCTGTATCGTTTTTCTCAACATTTACAGCCTTTTGTAAGATAATAGGTCCCGTATCGGTACCTTCATCCACAAAGTGAACCGTTGCCCCGGTTACCTTAACCCCCCGAGCCAATGCAGCTTCATGAACCTTAAGCCCATAATAGCCTTTACCGCTGAAGGAAGGGATCAGGGACGGATGGACATTTATAATTTTATTTTGATAATGTTTAACGATTTTTTCGGGAAGTATCAGCAAAAATCCTGCAAGGACTATCAAATCCACCTCATAGCCCGTAAGCAGATTATAAAAAGCCTCCTCAAAAGATTGCTGATTATCAAAATCTTTTTTACTTATTATGGCTTGTGGAATATTATGAGCCTCGGCTCTTTTTAGGGCATAAGCTTCCCTATTGTTACTGATTACTACACTTATAGTGACTCCGGGAAGATTTCCTGCCTCTATCTGATCAATCAAAGCCTGTAGATTGGTTCCTCCCCCCGATACTAAGACGGCCAGCCTTAACATAATTTTACCCCCTCAGTACCTTGGCCAACTTCTCCTATAATATAAGCCTTCTCCCCAGCCTTATTTATTATATTGACAGCTAAATCTGCCTGAGCCGGATCCAGGGCCAAAATCATACCGATGCCCATATTGAAGGTATTATACATTACTTCATCGGAGATATCCCCGTCCTTCTTTAACATGTTAAAGATAGGGGGAATATCGTAACTGTCCTTTTTAACAAGTCCGGTCATACCTTGAGGAAGCATTCTAGGAATATTCTCAAAAAATCCTCCCCCGGTAATATGGCTACAACCTTTTATATATACATTGCCCTCCTTTAATTCCTGTAAGGCTTTCACATATATCTTTGTAGGTGTAAGTAAAACTTCACCAAGAGACATACCCAGGCTTTCGTAATAGGTTTCAAGAACATCAAGTCTCATAGAAAAAACATTACGAACTAAGGAATAGCCATTACTGTGAATACCTGAAGAAGCAATACCTACTAATACATCCCCGGCTTTTATATCTTTACCGGTAATCATATTCTTTTTATCTGCAATTCCCACGGCAAAGCCCGCCAGGTCGTATTCATCCTCAGGATAAAAACCCGGCATCTCCGCTGTTTCACCGCCAATTAAGGCAGCCCCTGCCTGCTGGCAGCCCTCGGCTACACCCTTAACTATACTGGCAATCCTTTCAGGTTCATTCTTGCCGCAAGCAATATAATCAAGGAAAAATAAAGGTTCTGCTCCGGAACAGGCAATGTCGTTGACACACATGGCAACACAATCTATACCGACAGTATCATGCTTATCAAGTAAAAATGCAATCTTAAGCTTTGTTCCTACCCCATCGGTTCCGGATACTAGGGTAGGCTCTTCCATATTCATAAATCTCTTTAAAGAAAATGCACCGGAAAATCCCCCTATATCAGATAAGACCTCCTTACGCATAGTTTTCTTAATATGCTCTTTCATAAGGTCCACTGCCTTATAACCAGCTTCTATATCGACTCCTGCCTGTTTATAATCCATAATAACCTCCTAATATTAATTCAAGGGCCACAATATCTACCTGCCAACATTCTAGCATACCTAAGAGAATCTTTCAGAAAAAAAATCTTATCCTTTTTATAAGCTTTCCTTATAAGTATGTCCTATTTATAAGTATTTTTCATCTTTTTCCTATAAACTTTCAAATTGCTTCCTTCCCTTGCCAGTTAATATTTTATATATAACAAGGTTAAGCAGCCACAAAATACATATAAAAACAAGAGCAGCTACCATATAATTACCTGTATAAATCCATAGAAAATATTGTAAAGCTAAGAGGCCTAATCCGGAAAACACAGAAATCATAGAGGCCGTGCTTTGTTTTACCACTACAGTTTCACTAGACCATTGCAGATTGGGAAAATTCAAATTTATCATTAATCCATACATAGATATAAATACAGAAAAGGAAACTGCAGTAAGAAGAATCAAAAGCCCTTTAATAAAAGGAATTTTTAAAGTAATAATTATAAGTATTGTAGCCGGTATCACTGGACTAAGAATAGTCAAATTAACTAATATCTTAGAAGCAAATACCGTAATTACAGATACCGGAATACTTTTTACTATCCATATGTTTTTACCTTCCATTGATATGGAAGCCATAGTAGTACAGGATGTAGCAATACAAAATGTTATAAAAATCGGTACAAAATCATGTAAATCCCCCATCATCTGCATTTCTGCTGCCAAATCATTAAGATTAACAAAGGGCAGGGCTATGGCTCCAATAAACATAATAGCAATACCAAATCCTGTATTCATCACATAGACCGGTGATGAAAAATAACGTTTTAATTCTTTCCGATATAGGGCTGTAAGAGGCTTGTTGCTCTTTAATTTACCTAATTTATAATTACCCTTATATCTTCCGGTCATAATTGTGGTATTGATTTTTACAAACACCTTACCTACCAGTAAGGAGAATAGAATAAATGCAATAACCGATATAGCAATAAATATAAGCAAGGACCAAAAATCTAGATTAATAACTGCCTCAAAATAAAGACCGGCCAAGGGGTAAATTGTATTAATCTGCTTAGATAAGTACTTACCTAGTTCTACCAATACTTGCTGAGAATCCGCCAGTATATAAGGGGAAATCATTATTCCGATTAAAAATATAAAGGTAAAAACCATATATATTATATTACTATACCTAAAACCCATTGAAATATAAGTAATTACTGTACCAAAAAATGTAGCAATAATTATGGGAATTAAAGGTATAAAAAATACCGTCAATACATTGAAAATATAAAATCCTACTGAAGGTCTAACCAGTATACCGTAGGCTACCATCATTGGTATTATTACAATTAATACAAATACCAAGTTAATAGAATATAAAAGAATAATCCTACTGGCAACAATCTTACCGGTACTTATGGGCAGAGACATTACCATGTCATAATCCTCAAAACCAAAGAGGGTGCCTTTAACCTTATAGATTGTTGTAAATAATACAGCCATACTGGTAAGAGCCATAAATAATGAAGGCATAATTTCAATACTGTTAAACTGCTTTAAGCTTAATCCCATAGAATATCCGTAAAAGAAAGAAACCATGCTCATAATCAAAGCAAAAAAGGTAAAACCTACATATAAGACCCTAGTTTTTTTCTTTCTCATTTCCCCTATGGCAAACATACTACCTAGCATGGCCCATAACTGAACACTTACCAAACGCCATACTTGCTTCATCTATACACCAAACCTTTCTTACAGCTAATTAGTCTCAATAAGATCCATAAAAACATTCTCCAAACTAGAATCCCCTATAACTTGTTGGGTAGGTCCAAAGGCAGCCAACTTTCCGCCTTTAATTATACCTATTTTATTGCAGAGCTTTTCAGCCACCTCCAGAACATGGGTGGAGAAGAATATGGCACTGCCTTCTTTACACAAGTCCACCATAATGTTTTTTAAGGTATGGGAGGCTTTAGGATCTAATCCCACAAAAGGTTCGTCTAAGATTAAAAGCTTTGGCTTATGTATAAGTGCAGATATAATAGCCAGCTTCTGTTTCATTCCATGGGAATAGGAGGCAATGGAATCTCCTAAATTAGCTGTTAATTCCAAGGCCTGTGCATATTTTTCTATAGCCTTCTCCCGGTCTGATGAGGCTACTTCATATATATCACCGATAAAGTTTAGATAAGCTATACCGGTTAAATGTTCATACAAATTAGGATTATCAGGAATATAAGCCGTTACTTTCTTACATTTTACCGGATCTTTTTTTATAGAAATCCCATCGATTAGAATATCCCCTTCATCAAAATCCAAAACCCCGGCCATAGCACGGATGGTAGTGGTCTTACCGGCTCCATTATGGCCGATAAAACCAAAAATATCCCCACTATTTATCTCTAAATTTAATCCGTCTACTGCTTTTTTACCGCCCTTATAAGTCTTAGAAAAGTCAACAATTCTTAGCATGTAGCCTCCTTTATTTCATGTCAAAAGCTTCATTTAGTAACTTAGTACCTTCTAGTACAAACCTAGAATCCTTTATAATAGGTATTGTAGAACCATCAGAAAGTACAGCAGAAATCTCCATAATTTCATCATAAGGAAGAGTTATATCCGTATGACAATTAAAATAAGCCTTAGAAGGATTAGTTTTTCTAAGTAAGGAATATTCATTATCCCTTGCTATAATTTCCTTTCCGTCAGGATTGTAAACTTTTAAATCCTCCCTCATAGAATAGCAGGTATCACCGACAGCAAAATGAGGACCGGTCTTTTCCGCTATCAAGATAGGAAGTTTGGGAGCAATATCATATTTTTTGCCCATCATATAAGCCGTAGTATTAGTTCCGATGGCAAATTCCCCAAGGGGCAGGGTCTCATGATTGTATAATAAGTTTTCCTTAATAAAACTTTTGTTTTTATCCAGGTCATCGTAATTTTTACAGGAATAATCCACAATCCGTCCATCTTCAAATACCAATTCCAAATCATAATATGCCAAATCATTAAGATAAACCAAGGGAACATGTAATATTCCATGGGTTCCGGAAAGCTGTGGAGATGTAAAAACTTCTCCCACCGGGATATTAACATCGGCTACACAATTTTCAAAATTAGTTTCTTTATCCCCATCCTTTAAAGGCTGAAGTTTTACCATCATATTTGTACGGTTTTTGCCTTTTCCTAAAATCCTAACATACTCACCCTTATCCAAGGTATCAATTATAGACTGCTGAATCTTAGTATAAGTATCATTATCTAAAGTATTTACCTTAATAGTATCGGCAAATATATCTTCAAAATCCTCGCCGATTTCAGGAATCGGATAAGATATAATGGTAAAGGATATTTCCTCTAACTTAAGATATTCCTTAGATAATAATTTCTCATCATTATAATACTGGGTCATAAGCTTTTGCTGAAGCTTATTAAGCTTAATGGCTTCTGCCTTATCTTCCGGTGCAAATAACTCCTCACCAAAGACCTCTATAAGGGCAGGGCCTGCATAATTTTGTGTAATATGTTTTATCTTTTCTAAGGAAGCCTTCCTTGATTCTATCATCCTATTTTTTAGTCCCTTATCAAGAAAGATTCCTATATCAAAACGGTGGTCATATTCATACTGTTTATTAGGGGATGAAGCATGATATCCAATCTTTAAATGCTGCTTTTTATTAAGGGCCAGGTAAGCAGCCCTAAAAATTATAGGTTCTAGGCCTAATTGCATAAAATTCTTTACTGCCTGGCGCACTACCCTCTCAAATCCAATTTGATATCTGATATTTACATTATTTTTTATACTAAGATCAAGCCCCGCTACAAGAAAGCCCCGTTCAAAACCGGATGTAAAGGTATCAGCCATGGACTTAATCTGCTCTTCGGGCAGGCTATTTATAAATTCTGCTGTTTTTAATTCATTTTCTGAAATATAGTCTCCAAACCGATACAAATATCTAAGGTCACTTAAATCAGCTTCCATTATAATATCCTTTGCAAAAGAATAAGCCGGATCAGATGTTTCTTTTGTTCTGTAATCTATAATTACATCACAGTAATCATACATAAAATCATGGATTGCCCTTTTAATATCTTTAAAGGAAAATTCATCTTCCCACCTGATAAGTCCATATACTTGAATAAAAAGCTCTAGATATATAGTATGAAGATATAACTGCTTTTCAAAGGCAAATACAATTAAAGCCCTAAGCTCCGTATACAAAAAAGACAAAAGCTTACCATACCTTTTGCCAAGTTTTTTACATGCATAAGTGGGATTTGCATAACTTTCAAGATAATTATCTTCAATAATATCATTATAAAGAGAACGATTCACAGCCTGAAGCTCCTTAAGGGAAAGCTTAAGGTATGAACCGTCCCTAACCTTCTGTGCCACATCATCAAGTAAAATAAGAAATGCAGATACTTTTTGAAAATAATCCCTTAAGGGCATTCTAACTTCCTCTTCCCTCTCTATCTCACGGATTCGCTCCATAGCCAATTCATATCTTTCTAATACTGACTTCATTTCTTCTTTTGATAAATTCATAATATCCATATACATCTCCAATCTACTGTATTTTATTTATAATTATTATACATTATTTATACCACAATGCCTATTATATAAAGTATCATCAATACTATCATCATAATACCATTACTGATTAAGCCAATCATGGGAAATCTATAATATATATCCCTTTGCTTTATTGCCCTGTATGAAAAAACAAAGCCTGTGATAGATAAGGCAAATAATAAAAGGCCCACAACACCTATAATAATACCTGCCTGGCCTTTATTAATCCCTGAAATTATGCTTACTGCAATAAAACCGGCCACAACAGCTAATCCTATAACAGCAGACAAAATACCTAATTGAGTATGCCTTCTTCCGGAAAATTGTATAGTGTCTCTTCTTTTAAAAAAGCCCAAATTCATACTGTCTCCCTTTCCTCTCCATCCTCCTGCATATTACTTGTCTCTTCCTCTTTAATTTTATCATTTTTTTTATATAGGGAATAGGCAATGACAAATATAATATAGCCTACAATTCCACCGATAGAATTCATCAAAATATCATCAACATCAAAAACTCCCACTTCTAATAACAATTGGGAGGTTTCAACTGCCAGACTAAAGAATATACTTAAGATTGTAATAATATAAAATTTACGATACTTATTATTTAGTAATGGAAGAAAAAATCCATAAGGAGAAAAGGCTAGAACATTTCCTACAATATTTACTACAAATCCCTCAAAACCAATATACTCCCTATATTTAATAAAGCGTTTTATTTCCTTAAACAGCTGCAAATTATATTTCTTAGTAACCATATATCTTCCATAACGTTCACTAAAAAACAAAAAATATGATAACATTAAAATATATATATAAAAAGCAAGCCAAGCCGCCAGTTTAATCCACTTCTTATTAATTTTCTTCAATGTTCTTCTCCATATACCTTATAAATATACTTGATCTTAAGTTACAATTGTATTTATATGAAAATCCTATGCCAATTATAAGACAAAAAAAGTTTATAGTAAAGGAAAAATTGGAATATTGCAGGATGTTTTGCAGATAATAGTTCAATAATACTAGTTCGAGGTGTATAAATGAAAAGATTTGATGAGTTATATGAAGAACTATTAAAAGCTACCATAGATAACCGGGAAGAAGAATATATTGAAAATCTTGATGCCTTCGATGCCCATCAGCTAGACTGCCTGCTTAACCCCAAAAAACATCCCTTAGTTTGGTCTACTAAAAGCTGTGAGTGTCCCAAGGATGATAGGCATTGTGTTAAGGTATGTCCTTTCCATGCCATTTTCCCAGATGAAAGTGGCCAATTACAGGTAGACGAAGCAGCTTGTGCAGGATGCTCCTATTGTATTCAAGAATGTCGTGCCAAAAGACTAACAGCAAGTAAGGATGCTATTTCAGTCTTACGGGCTCTCCGCTCCCATAAAGGATTATCCTATGCTCTAATTGCCCCTGCCTTTTTAGGACAATTTAAAGATGTAACACCGGGTAAACTTAGAACTGCCTTTAAAAAGATTGGCTTTGACGGCATGTTAGAGGTAGCTTTATTTGCAGATATCTTAACCCTTAAGGAAGCCTTAGAATTTGACCGCAATATAAATACTAAGGAGGATTTTCAACTTACCAGCTGCTGCTGCCCCGTTTGGATTGCTTGGATAAAAAATATTTACAATGATTTAATTCCCCATGTCCCCCCTTCTGTATCACCTATGATAGCCAGCGGCCGGGCAGTAAAAACCTTATATCCCGACGCCCTTACAGTATTTGTTGGGCCTTGTTTAGCCAAAAAAGCAGAAGCCAGAGACAAGGATATAGCAGGTGCCATTGACTATGTACTAACTTTCCAGGAAGTTCAGGATATCTTTAATATTATGGAGATTGATCCTGCCAAAATGGAGGAAAGCGAGAAAGATCATTCCTCAAGAGCAGGTAGAATATATGCCCATACCGGCGGTGTAAGCGAAGCGGTTAAGCTAACCTTAGAAAGAATAAACCCCAACAGAGAAATAACTTTACAAACCCAAAAGGCAGATGGTGTAAAAGCTTGCAGGGATTTGATTAAAGATATACTTGCAGGGAAAACAACAGCTAATTTTTATGAAGGAATGGGTTGTGAGGGAGGATGTGTTGGAGGACCAAAAGCTTTAATTCCCCATAAAGAGGGAAGGAAAAATGTAGAAGAGTATGGCAAGGCCGCCGCATATCCTACACCAATAGATAACCCTTATGTAATTGAACTTTTAAAGCAACTGGGATTTGAAACTATAGACAGTCTGCTCGATGAAAGTGATATATTTACCAGAAACTTTTTATCAAACACTAAAAAGTGATTAACATTAACATTGCCGTGTATCAAAGATACATGGCGTTTTTTCTTTATATATTTTATATATCACTAGACAATTCTCCCATCCGAAATTCTGATTACTTTGTTGCAGTACTTTAGCGTTCTGTCGCTGTGAGTAACCATTATAATTGATACATTTCTTTCTTGATTAACCTTTTTAAAAAGCTCAATGCGATTAATGCATTGGTTCTCATCCAAAGATAATTATCTTAAAAGCAAAAGTGATAACCTATGTTATTTTGTTACATATTATTACATGTAAAATTATGGGTGTCAATACGTTTAATTGTTCTAAATATTAAACATATTAACACTATTTTTATTTACCAAAAAAGCTGTCGCTTCACGATTTTAAAATCGTAAAAGCGACAGCCTCTTTTATTATGTATAAATATATAATTTAGTATTGGGCCACTACCCCTACTTGTGTACTCATAGGTGATGATTGGTTACCGCTTAAGTCAAGAATCTTATTATCAATAATCTCTATCCTTATGTATGCATTTCTATCCGGTATAGTATTTAAAGTTATAATAACTTCAGAACCGGATACACTTACACTATTACCTATCACATATGAATAAGTGCCTAACTGGGTAACCTTAACTACCATTGAACCGGTGATTTCCTCACTGAATCTTAGTCTGATTTCATTAGGCTTATTCTTATCAAATACTGGAGGACCTACATAATAAGGCTTCTTATTATCTCTTAGATATACATTGCTGGTATAATCTATTATAGGACCATATATTCCGTTATAACCTTTAACACCGGAAATCTTAATGGGTCTTTCCATTGAAATATCTATGGATTCGTCCGCAAGGGTAAGTACCACCCTAGCCCCTTCATATTTTGAATTTTTCTCTAGCTTAGCACTTATAATTGTAACACCGGGGATTCCATAGTTAGTTACATTCTGTGCAGACTCTATATCTAGCATATCGTTAAAGTCTAGATAAATCTGGCTAGGATTAGTTGTGGACTGACTTATCATATAAGGTCCCGGAAGCTCTAGGTCTACTCCATCGCTGTTACTGATGGTTATTGTTCTTTCAGTACTATAATTTCTGAAAGTATCCATAACGAAATTCTTGCTTAAGGTAAATGTATAGTTTCCAATTAAGGTCATATTACCGATTTGCAATTTGATTACTTTAGGATCATCTGTTGCTAACTTACTATAAGTAAGATTATAATTGGATCTAATCTCATCGGTAACTGTTACTAAGCTTGCATTAAATACTCCGGAATCGGACCATAGGACTACTTCTTTATTGTATGTAAGGGTAAGGATATTAGTCTCCGGATCAAATTCCTGACTAAGTAATACAGGATTTGATTTGTCCACATTGAAACTAATAGTCCTTGTATGCTGCTTATAAGATGTTGTGTCTGAGGGATCAACATTATAAGCCTGCCACCCTGTTAAGGATACAGTCTGGATACCGGTTTTTAATGCATCTGCCTCGGACAAGGTATAATGTACTTTCTTAGGATTTTGGCTATCTACTATACCAACCATAGTAGAGCCGTTATTAATTGTGGCATAGCCTCCATACTGAATTGAACGGTCGAAAATCGCCGTCAAGGTATTATATGATGTTCTTGCAATACTAATAAGTCTTGCTTGAGGCTTTGGTCTAGTATCAGTACGCAGATAAACAGGTAAGTTATAATTTGCCGGAGCATTCCCTGCCAAATCCTTTATACCTGATAATACTACGGTAAATACCTTGTCATAATCCGAATATGCAATATTGGACAGATTAATTGTAAGGGATTTCTTGTCCTGGCTTGGAATATAATTATTTTTATTATTCAGGATACTAATTGTTAAGGGATCAGCCGGTGAACTAGATGAACCGGGCACTATAGCTGCATTTGATACCTTAAGTCCTGAAAAATCTATTGCTTCTGAGAATACAATTGTTACAATCATTCCGGAATCATCCAAAATTATATCTGCAATCTCCGGCAAAATTGTATCTTCATATCTTATCTGCTTGTAATATTCTTCAATGGCTTCTCCGTCTACAGTCTTAATCTTGCTTGTAAAATTAATTCCGTACTCTCCTTCTAGCCTATTAGAAGAAGTAATAATAAGGGTCTTTTTATCATCTGAAAGCTTAGCAGTTAACTTACCGGGATCACCGGCTAAAACCCCTTTTATATTACGCTTTAATGTTATATCTATACTGTCAAGTAATATATTATTTTGTCCAATTACAGTCTTCTCATCAATAGGACTGTCGAATACTACCTTTATTTCATTATTACTTATGATAGAGGCAGAATTTACTGTTGCAGAAGGCTTTACAACTTCAATTATAATAGCATCGTTAACTATACTTTTTTTAGCTTCTGCTTTTGTAGCTTTTCTTGCAGCTGTAGCTACCAGTACCACTTTGCCGGCCTTGGTTCCTTCAACAATGCCGTTTGAACTGTTTACAACCCTAATGCATTCCGGATCGCCTCCGCCTATGGACCAATAAGTTTTATCGGAAGAATTACTTGGGGTAATATCTCTGTTAAAGTTATAGGTTTCTCCTAGTTTTAGAATATGTGCCCCATTTTCTTCAGTGGCATTATTAATCCGTATCTTAGTTGCAGGTATAATTACAGTAACTTTACATTTAATAGTCTTACTTTTATTGGTGGGGTATGTGATCTTACATTTTATAGTAGCTGTTCCCTTACCCACTGAAGTAACTATACCTTTACTAGATACCCTGGCAACCTTGCTATTGGAAGAAGACCATTTATATTTACTTCCTGCTACCTTATCCTTTATTTCAAGCTGGTAAGTTTGATCTTCCCCAATAATTTCAACCTTGCTTTCCACAAAGGAGGGTGATGCCCCATATGCACTTTTATCAATACTAAACCAGAATATTGATGTAAGTAGCAAAGCCAGTACCATAGAAAAGGCTGTCTTCTTGCCCGGGTTGTTCTTCATACTTAATTCCTCCTACATAAGTACTGATTTTATTCCTTTAATACTATATATGGTACCATAACAGTAACATTTTGTCAAAAAACCGTTAAAAATCTGTAATATACTTTTAACAAATCTATACATTATATTCTTATATGTCTTGACGCCAAATTTATTATTTGTCTTCTTTTTTCTCCAATGCTTCAAATTCTCTTTCTTCCGCCTTTATTTCCCAATGAATTAGGAATGATAATGCAGCTCTTAGGAGGATAATACCGGCAACCATACCTATTTCTGCCCAACCGGTTACACCTACAGTCCTAAGAATCTCTCCTCCCATCTTAAATTCCAAGCCCAGTGCCATTCCTTTTGCCAGTTCCAATCTGGTATAGGGACTTTTCTTAATGTAATTATAAATTCCTATAATTCCTGAAAGTATTAAGATAATTACCCCTATAAATTCAAACATTAAAGTAGCGGTTTCACATAATAAATCCAACCAAATATGAAGTTGTTCCATTTTATGCTTTCTCCTTTTTTTATTATGTCTAATTTTGTTGATTCATAAATGAATCAATTTCAAACTAATAATATGATAATTGTAGCCAAAAGTAAAGATGTAACATATTAATAAATTAATGATATCAAATAATTTCTATTATACTAATAAATCTCCTCTTAAATTTCAGGCAAAACAGTTTTTGCTTTATTTTTTATGATATCAGGATTATAATATTAGAATAGTATATAATTATAAATAAAAATGAAAGGATGATAAGACCGAATGAAAAAATTCAGAAAATTTGTACTTGGTAGCCTTTCTGTGGCTTCAGTTGCTGCGGGGGCTTATTACGTTTATAAGAATTTTATTAAGAAAGATTCAGATGATGATTTAGATGAATTTGACGACGACTTTGATGATTTAGATGAAGATGAAGAA
>ERZ773359.31-NODE-31-length-144348-cov-10.991254_pt1 | contig 144348 bp, 147 predicted proteins | sample MGYA00374955_ERZ773359 | MGnify/ENA primary metagenome ERZ773359 (study PRJEB29098, sample SAMN04486028) | biogas fermenter metagenome | study: EMG produced TPA metagenomics assembly of the Biogas fermentation microbial communities from Germany - Plant 4 DNA1... | reverse complement strand
TGGGCGGTGGCGACATCAAGCTCATGGCGATGATGGGGGCGTTCCTGGGATGGGCGCAGGGACTGCTCGCGCTGTTCATTGGGGCGCTACTTGGCTCGGTGGTGGGTATCGCGGGCATCGCCACGGGCAGGCTCAAGCGAGGGCAGCCCATGCCCTTCGGTCCCTACTTAGCTGCTGGTGGCATGGTCTCGATACTTGCCGGTCGATTCCTGCTGTCATTGTTGGGATTCTAGTAGGAATCTGTGAGTTTTGGGCGAATTGTCATGGGACGCGTTCGAACGCAAGGGAGGTGCTGCCATTGCCTTCAGGCTTGTTCTCATGGCGCGCCAAGAGCTTCGTGGGCCTTGACATCGGCACCAGCCGGATCAAGATGGTGGAGCTGGCCGCTCGGCCGGACGGAGTCGAGCTGGTGAGAGCCGCTATGGAGAGCATCCCGGCTGGAGCCATTGTGGAAGGCAAGATACTGGACCCAGTGTCGATGGCCGATGCCATCCGGCGTGCCATGGCGGCCGGGAAGTTCAGGAGCCGCGAGGTGGTGGCTGCCGTGGCAGGCCAGGGAGTCGTGGTGAGGCACGCCCGGTTCCCGAGGATGCCTGAGGAAGAGCTCAAGGACGCCATGAAGTGGGAAGCCCAGAAGTACATCCCTTATCCAGTTGAGGAGGCGATGCTCGACTTCACCGTGCTACCCGCCTCCAGTTCAGACCAACAGGGCATGGAAGTCATGCTCGTGGCTGCCCCGGCTGAGCTGGTGAACTCGCACCTGGAGGCCATGGAGCTTGCCGGCCTCACCGTCGTCGCCGTCGATGTCCAGCCCTTTACGATGCTCCGCGCACTGAGACAGCTCTCGCCCAGTGGAACGGCGGACGCCGAAGACGGGTCCGTGGCCTACGTCGACGTGGGGGCGGGTACTACGGACATCGTCATCGCCAACGGAGAGGTTGTAAGATTCACGCGCATAGTGCCCATCGGAGGCGCGACATTCACCAAGGCCATAGCCGACCGCTTGGGCGTTGGCTTCGACGTGGCCGAGAGGCTCAAGATCGAGCGCGGGCAGGTGCACCGCAGGGGCGAGGATGTGCACGGCTCTGAGGAAAGGGCCCTAGCCGAGGCCATCGGGGAGGTGGCTGAGGCAGCTGTCCTTGACATCAGGCGGTCCATCGACTATCACGACCTCCAGCTGAGCGGAGGCGCGGAAGGCGTGGAGGTCAAGCGGGTGATCCTTTCGGGAGGCGGTGCGGTATTGCGCGGATTCGCCGAGTACATCGGCGAGGAGCTGGGCCTGCCAACCGAGATGTTCGAACCTCTGAGTAACATAACTGTGAACCCGCGTGTGGCGTCAAAGCTCGAGGACGTAGGTGCCGTCGGACCAATGCTGGTCGTGGGCATCGGTCTGGCGCTGCGGGAGGTGGTTGACTGATGCCCAAGATCAACCTGCTCCCTGAGAAGAGGAAAGCGGCGCGAAAGCGCGGCGTCTCCGGTACGCTGGTGGCCATCGTCTTGCTGGAGTTATTGCTGGTGATGGCCTCGGCGGTCTACTCCCACAGACACTTCACAATCATCAGTCTTCAAGCTGAAACAGCTCAAGTCAAACAACAAGTCGCTTCACTCAAACCCGACCTTGACATGATCGATTCGGTGCAGGTCCGTACTAAGGAGATTGAATCGATCCTACAGGAAGTAGACTCACTGGCGGCCGCAGGTCACCGCCTAGTTCCAGTCCTCAGGGAGATCAGGACGATCATCCCCGGCGATGTATGGTTCACCGGCTTCAGGGTTGATGACAAAGGTGCCGTGTCGATAAGCGGAGGAGCGTTCGCCATGGAGTCGGTTGCCAGGACTGCCCGCCAGCTGGTGCATTCGGCGCTCTTCGACTCTGTTAAGGTGGGAGCCGTTACGTTGGTTGCGTCGGGTGACCAGGACTACTACACGTTCACCATGAGCTGCACCGTGCAGGTCGGGAGGTGAACCGTCCATGCCGCTGATAAGTGAGCGAAGTCGTAAGCAGGTGCGCCTCCTGCTGTTGTTGCTGGTGGTGTTGGGGGCGGGCGCTCTATACACGTACGTGTTCGTTCCCCAGGCCGAGAGGCTGGACAGGGCCAAGGCCGATCTACAGGATGCCGAGATGCAGCTCCAGATGAGCCTGGCCAAACTGGCCAGGGCGAACCAGGCGCAGATCGATCTGGAGGACGCTGTGCTGAGGCTTGATGCGGCGTACGCGCGCATCCCGGAGGACACCCGCACAAGCTACGTGCTGCGCGACCTGGAGGAGCTGGCCGAAAAGACGGGTGCTGTGGTTTCCAACGTCAGCTTCGCTGATGCGAAAACCGTGGGAAGATTCTTGGAGATACCTTTCTCGGTCAATCTGACCGGCACTTTCGATGGAGTAACCAGGTTCGTGGATGAACTCGCGAGGCTGACGCGCATCGTTACCGTGCGGTCCTACCGTCTGGCCTCTGGTGTCAGCCTACCTGGAGCCAGCTCCGATGAGGACGAGGCAGGAGACGGGTCGTTACGGGATGATACCAACTACATCAACCTTGTGCTCGACCTGAGCACTTACGCCAGGCCGAAGGGGGGCGATGGCCGATGAAGCTGCCCAAGCTGCGTTCAGGGCGAGGTAAGCGAGCCGGTGGCTCTTCTGACGGGCGGATAATCGGCATCACGGCGTTGGTTGCTCTGGGGGTTATCATCGCGACGGTGACGTTCATAGCGAGGATCAGCTCGGAAGGGCCCTATCTCGGCGTGGGCGTCGGGACGGCGGGGCCGGTGATCACCGCCGTTAACGTGTCAGAGAGGCTCAGTGAGACCTTGGCCAAGGCCAATGCGGTGGGTACCGGTCATGCCGACCCAGACTTCGGCGTGGCTGCGCTGGGAAGGTGGGATCCGTTCAAGTCGTTGGTGGTGGAGATCCCGCCGCCGGAGCCTGAACCTGAGCCTGAGCCGCTTGACCTGACTCCTCCGCCTCCGCCAGATCCGCCAAGGACGGTGCTCACGGGCGTGCTGAGGAGCGGTCTGAGGGCCATCGCGATATTCAACGTTCAAGGCTATGGAGCGATTATGGCCGCGGTGGGCGACGAAGCGTATCCAGGCGGGGTAGTCAAGGACATTGGCGAGCGCGATGCCACCGTGGCGTTCATGGGACGGGAATTCAAGTACCTCCTCGGGGGTGATCGTTTATGAGAAGGGCCACAGTACGCAAGAGCCGCGCACTGCTGCTCGCCCTGGTGCTGATGGTCAGCGCGGTGCTCGGGCCCCTGGCGTCGGCGGCGCCTGGCAAGGTGAACCTGAACCTGGTCGGCGCTGACGTCGCGGAGGTGTTCAGGGCGTTGGCCGAGGTGAGCGGGCTCAACATCGTGCTCGACCCGTCGGTGCGTGGCACGCTCACAGTGAAGCTTCAGGATGTGGAGATCGATGAGGCGCTGAAGCTGGTGGCCTACGCGGCAGGGGTGGAGTACACCACCCGCGGCTCCAGTCTGATAGTCACGCCGAAAGGGGTCGTATCCAGCCTCGAGGCCCCGGTCACGGTTCAGCTGCCTCTGAAACATGCGCGCACCGGTGATGTGGCGGCTGCCCTCGCGATGACCGCCCCCAACACCAGGCTGCAGGCTGATGCCAGGACGAACAGCTTCATAGCCCAGGGGCCTGCGGGGGAGATCGATAGCCTCCGCAACGTGCTGGCCTTGCTGGACGTGCCTGTGGAGGAGCCGGAGGAGGCCAGCGAGGTGGCCGGCGAAGCTGAGGTGGAGCCGGAGCCGGTTGCGGTGCCGGAGCCGGAGCCTGCGCCGGTGGAGACGGTGCGTATCGTGACTTTGGAACACGCTCCTGCCCCGGAGATGGCTGAGATGCTCAGGGTCATGCTGGAGCAGGGCAAGGTCCAGGCGGATCCACGCACCAACAGCCTGGTGGTGCTGGCTGATGACGAGGCGTGGGCCAGGGCGGAGCGTATCATTCAGGGCCTAGACCTGCCCGTGCCAGAGCCGGCCGGTGACGTGGTGGCAGCGGCGCCTGCGCCTGAGGAGGCGGTGTTGACCCTCCCGGCGGAGCCAATCAAGCCCGAGCCTGCGGATGCGGTGAGGGTAATCAAGGTCAACTGGGCGCCGGTGGCGCAGATCAGGTCGGCGCTGACGCCTGTTCTCGATCAGGTGCGGCTTGGTTACGACGAGCGCAGCAACTCGCTGGTTGTGGTGGGTGTGCCCGAGCAGATCCAGCGGGTTGAGGAAGTGGTGGCGCTGTTGGACGTGCCGCTGCCGGAGCCGGCGGAGGAGCCCGTTCAGGGAACGCCTGCACCCGAGCCGCAGCCCACTGACACCATCGACATGATAGAGCTGAGGTACGCCGACGCCTCGGCTGTCAAGGCGGCTCTGGCGGCGATCCTGCCGCCTGACAAGGTGATCGCCGACGAGCGCACCGCGTCGCTGGTGATCATAGGCACGCCGGATCAGCATGTGAAGGCGAGGAGCATCGCGAGCTTCCTGGATAGGCCCGGCGCAAAGGTGGCCGAGAACGGAAAGGTCGAAGCCAATGGGGCTGAGGAAGCAGAGCCGGACGCGGCGGCACAGGCTCCTGCGCCGGTCGCCGAGCCTGCGCAGGTGGAACAGCCTGCCCCGGTGAAGTCGGTGAAGGCCTACAGGTTGGCGCACGCGGATCCCGAGTCCGTGCGGAGGGCTTTGAGCCTCGTGCTGCCGGGGAATGCGATCGAGGTAGATGCCCGTACCAGGTCAGTGTTGGTGCTGGGGTTCCCTGAGGACCACAACACGGTGGCCGAGGTTGTGGCGATGCTCGACATAGAGGTGGAGCCGGAAGAGGTGCCGGTCGAGGACGTGATCGCCGAGATGCCCGAGCCTGTGGCCGTCGCAGTGGAGCCGGAGCCGGTGGAGGAGCCGGAGGTCACCAGCGTGGTGCGGCTGCAGAACGCTGCCGCGGCGCAGGTCAGGGAGAACCTGGCGTACCTTGTGCCTGAGGTGAAGGTCAGCGCCGACCAGCGCACCAACAGCCTGATCCTGATGGGCGTGGCCGACCAGGTCAAGAAGGCGGAAGGTCTGGTGGCGGAGCTCGATATCGCCGTTCCGAAGCCTGAGGAGCCAGCTCCGGAGGTGGAGTCGGCGGAGGTGATCCGTCTGGCGTATGCCTCTCCCGCGGAGGTGCGGGAAGCGTTGGCGCCGACGATGCCAGTCTCCAAGATAAGCATAGATGAGCGCACCGCAAGCGTGGTCATAGTGGGCACGCAGGCCCAACGGCGCGCGGCACGTGCCATCATCGCGCAGCTTGACGTGGAAGTGCCGAAGCCCGCGGAGCCCGTCGTGGCTGAAGTGGAGCCCGAGCCTGAGCCCCAGTCGGAGCCGGAGGAGTTGCATGTCGTGAAGCTCACGCACGCGCCGGCCGCGCAGGTGAGGGAAGCGCTGGCGCCTGTGGTGCCGCTTGCGAACATCACAGTGGACGAGCGCACCAACTCGCTTATCATGGTGGCGCCTGCGTCAAGGGCCGCCCGGGCGCTGGCGGTTGTGGAGAAGCTGGACGTGGCGGTGGCTGCGCCGGAGGCGGATGTGCCGGCGGCGGAGCCTGTGCTGGCACCCGAGCCGGAGCCTGAGCCGGAGCCACCTGTGGTAGCGACGCACAAGGTGGCCTACGCAGACGCGCAGGGCCTGAAGCCGGCGGTTGGGCTGCTGGTGCCGCAGGCCAACATCCAGGTTGACTCGAGAACCAACACCCTGGTGGTGCTGGCGGAGCCCGCGGTGCAGGGCAAGGTGGCAGAGCTGGTGGCAGCGCTCGACGTGCCCATACCTGAGCCGCCACCCGCGCCGGCGCCGGAGCCCGATGCCATGCGGGTGTTCAGGCTGTCGCACGCGGCAGCGTCTGACATGAAGGCGCTCTTGGGGTCGGTGATTCCGGCCACAAGCCTGCAGGCGGACGACAGGACCGGCTCGCTAGTGGTTGTGGCTGGCGCCAGCGCGTTGGCCAGGGCGGCGGAGCTCATACAGGCGCTGGATGTGCCGGGAGCGGCGGAGCTTGTGGCGCCGGAGGCTGAGCCCGTCGACAGAGAGGTAGTCAGGGTGTATCGGCTCAACTACGCGGATCCTGACGACGTCGCAGCTGTGCTGGGCGGGTTCGTGTCAGGCACCGTTACGGCCGACGCGCGCACGACGTCGGTGGCCGTGAAGGCGCCTGAGTCGCAGCATGCGCAGGTGCTGGAGCTCATAGATGCCCTGGATACCGCGCTCCCGCAGGTGCTGATCGAGGCGCGCCTGGAGGAGCTGTCGGGTGATGCCGGGAGGCAGCTGGGCCTCGACTGGAGCTTCGAGGGGATAACCCTTGGGCACAACGCGCTGGGGCAGATCGTGAACGTGACGCTCGACGTGTTCGCTAAGCTCAACGTGCTTGAGGAGCAGGGCAAGGCCAGGCTCATCAGCAGGCAGCACACGTTCACGGTCGACGGCAGGACCGGCAGGATGCTCATCGGCGACAGGATCCCCGTGCTGATACAGGAGGTCGAGCAGGGCCAGGTGGTGAACCGCGTTGACTTCATCAACGCAGGCATCGAGCTGGCGATCACTCCGAAGGTCAGCCCGGACGGAACCATCACCGCCCAGGTGAAGCCCGTAATCAGCTCCATCGTCGGGTGGACGCCGCAGAACTACCCGCAGATCCGCACCAGGGAGCTGGAGACCATCGTGTCGCTGAAGAGCGGGCAGACTGCGGTCATCGGCGGCCTTCTGCACCACGACGAGATAGAGAGCCTCGCCAAGGTGCCGATCCTGGGAGACATCCCGCTCCTGGGCGAGCTGTTCAAGAGACGGACCACCACTGGAACCGACACGGAAGTGGTGATGTTCCTGACAGCGTGGCAGGTCAACCCTGATCAGCGCACTGTGGTGGGCCCGGCGCAGCAGGACGACAGGTTCCCCATAGCCATCGAGACGTTGGAACCTGCGGAGCCGGTGAACTGGTAACTGAGGGTTGCGGCAGGGGTCGAACGCGGTAGGTAGGCTTCGGCTCCTGTCGCATTGGGCATCCTGGGAACGGGTGGTGCGGCAGCGCGGACCCGCTCTCAGGATTCCTTGTTCATGCACGAACCTGTGTGGTAAAGTATTCGGAGGAGGGAATGGCATGAAACTCCAACAGCTCCGGGCCGACATGGCCAGGCGCGGTCTTGACGGCTTCTTGGTCACTGGAGCCGAGAACCGGTACTACATGAGCGGCTTCACGGGCAGCTCGGGCCTTCTTCTGATAACTCATGACGACGCGCTTCTGATCACCGACTTCCGCTACAAGGAGCAGGCCGCCAGGCAGGCTGAAGGCTACCGCGTGGTGGTGTACGAAGGCCAGATCTTCGACGCCGTGGGTAACGTGGTGAGGGAGCTTGGTCTCGGACGGCTGGGCTTTGAGGCTGAGCGCACGACGTACGCCAGCTTCGAAGGGCTCTCGCGGGCGCTGGATGGCGTGGCGGAACTGGTGCCCACCCGGGGCGCGGTGGAGGGCTTGAGGATGGTCAAGTCTCCAGCGGAATTGGAGATCATGGCTGAGGCCTGCCGCATCACCGACGCCGCCTTCGACCACATTCTCGGCTTCGTCAGGCCTGGGGTGACGGAGAAGGAGATCGCCACGGAGCTGAAGGTGTTCATGCTGAAGCACGACATGACGCCGAGCTTCGACTTCATCGTGGCATCGGGGGCGCGGGGGTCGATGCCGCACGGCGTTGCGTCTGACAAGGTCGTCGAGAAGGGCGACTTCGTCACGTTGGACTTCGGAGGTTTCTACAAGAGGTACTCGTCTGACATCACGCGCACCGTGGTGGTGGGCAAGCCCACGGATGAGCAGAGGCGCATATACGACCTGGTGCTCCGGGCGCAGCTGGCCGGGGTGGCTGCGGCGCGGGCCGGCAAGCGAGGCAGCGAGGTTGACGCGGTGGCGCGGGAGATAATAAACCAGGCGGGCCACAAGGAGCACTTTGGGCACGGCCTCGGCCACGCGATTGGCCTCGAAGTCCACGAGAACCCTAGGTTCTCGCCGACGGATTCGACGGTGATCCAGCCTGGGATGGTGCTTTCGGTTGAACCTGGTGTATACATACCGGGCTGGGGAGGGGTTCGGATAGAGGACCTCGTGGTGATAACTGACGGCGACGCCAGGGTAATGTATAGCTCAACGAAAGAGCTAATCGAATTGTAGTTGTGGAGGGCTGCGCATGATTTCTACCAACGACTTCAGAACAGGGCAGACCATCGAGTGGGATAACAGCGTATGGGTAGTGGTTGACTTCCAACACGTGAAGCCGGGCAAGGGCGCGGCCTTCGTCAGGGCGAGACTGCGGAACGTGATCAGCGGCAACACTGTGGAGACGACGTTCAGGGCCGGGGAGAGGCTTCCCAAGGCGCAGATAGACTACCGCCAGATGCAGTACATGTACGAGATGGACGGCGAGTACATGTTCATGGACCAGGAGAGTTTCGAGCAGATCGGGCTGAGGGAAGATGTTCTCGGCGATGCGCTCAAGTACCTGAAGGAGAACATGATCATCGGCGTGCAGTTCTACCAGGGCACGCCCATCGGCGTTGAGCTGCCCAACTTCGTCGAGCTCACCATCGTGAAGACCGATCCCGGCCTGCGCGGCGACACCGCGACTGGCGGAACGAAGCCTGCGACGCTGGAGACCGGTGCCGTGGTCCAGGTGCCCCTGTTCGTCCAGGAGGGCGAGCGCATCCGGGTTGATACCCGTACGCACCAGTACCTGGAGCGAGTGTAGGGGTGTAGGCGCTGGCAAGGCCCTGGCGGCAGGCCAGATGGGTGCCCGGGCTGCGGCTGCGGGGTTACAAGTGCGCCCCGAGTTGAGGCCGCGGCTGGGCGCCGAGGCAGAAGGCCCAGGCTGAGAGGCTTCGGTGCCACTGCACACTATTGAAGGCGATTATAGAGGTAGGCGGCTGGAAGGCCGCCTACCGTTTTTTGTATTTTCGGCGGTATGGGAATGCCGCCGGGGGGTGGAGGTTCAGGGTTGCGGGCCTGGCTCTGGGGGGTGAGGTGTGGGCCGGCGGTGGACGTGTGGAGGCGAAGCGATGAGTTTTCCTCTGAACGGAGGCGATGAGGGGGGTGTATGCCTCCGTTCGGAGGAGCAGGCCGCGGTGTGCTCCTCCGAACGGAGGAAAACGTCACTCGTGGGGCGTTTCCATGGGATCCACGGCGTTCGGAATCACGCTGGGCGCCAGCAGGGCTCCGGCTCGCTCATGGAAAAGCCCAGATACACGAGGTGTGAGGTTCAGGTCAGCTCATCCGGTCGCATACCCCCCACCGTTTATCGCGGAGTCCACCTCCATACGGAGGAGCAGGCACGGGTTGTCTCCTCGTATCGTAGGAGCACATACCGGAGTGCTCCTACGATGCGAGGAGATCCTCCTCCACGAGGCTTGTCGAGGGTTCCTCGCACAATGGGACGTTGACGGTGCCACAGACTGGCTTACAGGAACCCCTGTTACAGCGCGTATGCCTTCCTGGGCCTCTCACTTGATCTCAAGTCCGCTGCGATCAGTCGGTGGTTTTCCTCTGCTTTGCGGGAATGAGGGGGGTCTGCTCCTCCGAAAAGAGGAGTAGACCCCCCATGTGCTCCTCGCGAACGAGGAGAAGCCCCTCCACGCCGCACAACAGAGCCTCGCCCCGGCGCGGCACGCCTGTCATACTCGTCCACCATCCGCCATATCATGGACTAGCGCTCACACCTTTGCACGTTAACGTCGTCGGAGGCCTCCATGGAGACTGATATCGTGCTGCGGGACATATGTCCGGCTCTGCCCGGAGCGGTGCGCCGGGCAGTTGAATCGATGCACCCGGCGCTCAGGCGCGGCCTGAATGAGGTCAGGCTACGCAAAGGCAGACAGGTGTGCGTCGTGATCCAGGGCGTCGACTACTGCCTTTCTGCCAACGGCGAGACGTCCGCCAGCGACATCGCTGCCGCGCCCCTGGTGGTGGGCGAGGCAGCGATGTCGGAAGCGTTGAGGCTTGTCACAGGCTCGTCGGTGTACGCCCTTCAGCGCGAGCTGGCGCAGGGATATATTACGCTTCCTGGAGGTCACCGCGTGGGCGTCGTGGGCAGAGCCGTGACGAATGCTGGGGAAGGCTCAACGGTCTCCAGCGCCGCACACATCCGCACTCAGTCCGACGTCAGCAGCATGAACTACCGCGTCGCCCGGGCGCTGCCAGGGGTTGCGGACGCCGTTATGCACCTGGTGCTTCGCCGCGGCACAGCCGACATCCGAGTGCTGGTGGTGTCGCCGCCGGGTGAGGGAAAGACCACCCTGCTCCGCGACATCGCGCGACAGCTGGCGTCGGGCTCTTCGGATAGCCAGGCGCCCATGGATTCCTCTGAGAAGGCCGGGCGTGGCGCCGTCGGCGCCGTGACATCCGCACGCAGGCCCCCCATCCGCGTGGGCGTGGTCGACGAGAGATCAGAGATCGCCGCGTGCTTCGGCGGTGTGCCAGGGCACGACGTTGGTCTCATGTGCGACGTGATCGAAGGCTGCGGCAAGGCCGAGGGCATGTCCATTCTGGTGAGGTCCATGTCTCCAATGGTGATAGTGACAGATGAGATCGGCAGCCCGGCCGATGCCGATGCGCTCCTCGAGGCATCGCGCTGCGGGGTGGGCGTGGTGGCCTCGGCTCACGCGACGGGCTGGAATCAGGTGCGTCGAAAGGCGGGCGTTGCGGAGGCGCTTGAGTCTGGCGCGTTTCATACGTGCCTCGTTCTGCGACGACGCGGAGCCACCGTGTTCTGCTGGGAGGCCATCGACATCCCAGCCGGCAGAGACCTTCTGTCCAGACCTGTTCCGTTGGTTGGCGCCGATGCAGGGGGTGGCGTACATGCCGCAGGTTGAGGCCGCTGCGATCCTGCTCAAGCTCGGTGGCGCCGCGCTGGCCGTGGCGGGCGCGGGCCTTGCGGGGCTGGAGCACGCCCGCGCGCACCGCCGTTGCGCCGAAGAGCTGGGCCGGTGGATCACGGCACTGTCTGCACTGGAGACAGAGATCTCGTACGGCCACTGCCGGCTGGCCGACGCCTTGGCCAGGGCCGCAGACGTGGCAGGTGGCCTTGCGGGCAGGCGCCTGCGGCACGCCGCCCGGGCCCTGTGGGAAGCGCGCGGTTCCCCAGGCGAATGCGTGCGCCAGGCCATGCGCCAGCTTCCCGGAAGCCCCGAGGGCCAGGAGCTGGCCGCAGTGTTCACTCTGTCGGACTGCCTCGGCGCATCGCACAGCTCCGACCAGGTGCGACACATCAGGCTTGCCATGGCCCGGCTTGAGAGGGCGCGCCAGGCAGCTGAGGAGCGGGCTCATCGCTACGCCAGGCTGTGGCCGTCGGTGGGTTTCCTTACAGGGGCAATGGTGGCCCTGGCGTTGCTCTGACCGCAAGATCCCAGCGGCGGGCCTGCGCCGCGCCCTAAGCTCACAGGTGGACGTGCTGAGGGAGGTCGCAACATGGGACTTGACCTTATCCTGAAGATCGCCGGCATCGGCATCCTCGTGTCGGTGCTGTGCGCGGTGTTGAAGCAGCAGGGCAAGGACGAATACTCCCTCATGGTGGGAACCGCCGGGCTCATAGTCGTGCTGGTCATGCTGGTGGAGCATCTGGGCACGCTGCTTGCCACCGTGAGAGCGGTCTTCAAGCTCTGGTAAGGAGGGGCCACGCCGTGGAAGTGCTGCAGCTGTTCGGGATGGCCTTGGTGGCTCTGGCGGTGGTCGTGGTGGTGCGTCAGCTGAGGCCCGACATCGGTGTGCTGGCGTCGGTGGCCGCCGGCCTGGTGTTCGTGGCCATTGCCGCGCTGAGGCTTTCGTATTTCGCGTCGGCCCTCGACGCCCTGGCAGATTCCGCCGGCGTGAACCGTGCCCACATCGACATCGTGCTCAGGGTGGTGGGCGTGGGGTATCTGGCTTCGTTCGCCGCCGACACCTGCCGCGACGCCGGCGAGACGGCGCTGGCATCCCGCGTGGAGCTCGCTGGTAACGCGTTGATCCTGGGCATGGCTTCGCCGTTGATCTTTGGCCTCCTGGAGACTGTAATGCGGGTGCTGCCGAGATGAGCTGGGCGTGGCTGAGGCGGGCGTGCGTGGCCGGGTACGTCGTGGCCCTTCTCTGGACGGCGTGCGGGGCCTGCGCGGCGGACCTGTCTGCCGTTGGAGAGGTCGTGGAGCAGCTGGACACCGAGCCGCTGGCGCGCTTTCTGAGACAGCTGGACGAAGAGATGTACCCCGTCATGCCCGACTTCGCGGTCGAACGGATCGTGGCTGACCCGGGCTACCTGTTCGACCCGCAGCAGATGCTCTACAGCGCCGGAGCGTTCCTCGCCCGGGAGGTGGTGGCCAACCTTGGAATGCTGGGGGCGCTGGTCACCATGGCGGTTCTCACGGCCGCTCTGGACGCAGTGGCTGCAGGGGTAGCGCACCGGGCGCCGGCTGTGACCGCCCAGGCGGTGTGCCGCATCATCCTGGTGATAGTGGGCGTCACCGCTTTCCACAGGTCGGCCTCGGTTGGCCTGGAGACCGTGGAAAACATGATGGGGCTGATCTACGCCCTGATGCCCTCCCTGGTGACCGCGATGGCCGCTTCGGGGGGGATAGTCACCGCCGCAGTGGCGTCTCCGCTGATGGTCGCTGCGGCGGCCGCCATGGGGGCCTTGGTGAGGTCGTGGGTGGTCCCGATGCTGCTCATGTCCACAGTGCTGAGCCTCGTCGGCGACCTGGGCGGGCGAAGGCAGGTGGCGCGTCTGGCCGCGGTCATGCGTCAGTGGGCTCTCCTCGTCCTTGGATTCGGCTCCACGCTGTTCGTCGCGGCCACCACGGTGCGCGGAGGCATCGCCAAGGTGTCGGATGCGGCCGCGGGGCGAGCCGCCAAGTTCCTGACGGGGTCCATCGTACCGGTGGTGGGCAAGGTGTTCTCCGACGCCATCGACGTCATCGCCGCCTCCTCCGGCCTCGTCCGCGGGGCTCTTGGTGCCTTCGGCCTGGTGGCGCTGGTGGTCGTATGCCTGTTTCCACTGTTGAGAATGGCCGGGATAATGCTGGCCTTCAGGGTCGCAGGGGCGTTGTGCCAGCCGCTGGGCGACACCAAGCTCAGCGACGCCCTATGGGAGCTGGCGGAGGCGCTCCAGAGCCTGTGCGTGGCGGTGGGTACGGTGGGTCTGATGTTCTTCCTGTGCATGGCAGCCTTCGCCGGGCTCGGCGGTGTGCTGCCGCGGTAGGCGCGACTGCCGCGGCGAGACGATGGTTGTCCGATTGGGGGTGCGACGTTGATCTCTGCCGTTTCCAACTGGGTGAAGGCCGTTGCAGCCGTCGGGGTGCTAGTGGCCTTTGTCGACATGATGGCACCCAAGGGCGCCCTGCGCCGATCGGTGGATATGACCATCGCGCTGGTGGTGGTGGCCGCCATCGTCGGCCCCGTCGTCGAGATAGGCGCCGCGCTGCTGCCTGCTGCGGAACGCGCGTTTGCGTCGCAGGGGGGGCAGGCGCGCGCAGCCGCCGCCACCAGTGGCATCGCCGACGGCCTCGAGCTCTGCCTCAGCTACGGGCTGCAGGCAGCCTACCCTGATGTAGCCGACGGCTGGCACGTCCGCGTCACACTGGGCGAGTCAGGGTTCGGGACGCTGTCAGGTGCCCGGGTGGACATCGACACCGTCGGCTGGACCCAGGATGAGGCGACGCGGTCTCAGGTTGCAGCGGTGGCCGCAGCGTGCGTCGGGGTAAAGGTTGAGCAGGTCTCGGTCAGATGACGCTGACGGAGGTGTTGGCATTGGCAGAAGCGGAACCGAAGAGGAGAGTCCCCACTACGACGCAGATGCTTCTTCTCGCAGGGCTGGGCGTCTTGCTAATGATCATGGGAACCCTGCTCAGGGCTTGGACGCAGCCGCGCCAGAGCCAGCCTGTGCCCGCGGACCAGGTGTCCGCGCTCTTGGGGGGCGGCGCGGTGAGCCATGACTCTGCGCTGCCGGCTGCATCAGGCTCCAGGCAGCAGGTGTCAGAGCTCGAGGCCTACAGGCTCGACCTGTGCGCGCGGGTGGCGTCGATACTCTCGGCGGTGAGCGGGGCCGGCAGCGTCAGGGTGGAGATCACTCTGGCTTCTGGCCCGGTCAAGGTGTACGCCAGTGACGCCTATATCGAGGAGGCCAAGGGCCCTGACACCACCGAGTCCCGCCGCGAGACGGAACTGGTGCTCGCCCCTGACGTGTCGGGTAAGGGCCAGGTCCCGATACACCTGATGGACGAGATGCCGGCGGTGGCGGGGGTGCTGGTGGTGGCTTCCGGGGCGTCGGATTCCACCGTAAGGCGGGAGCTTGCTGAGGCCGCCGCAACGCTCCTGGGGGTGGGAGCACACAGGGTGAAGGTGGTGGCGGGAACGACGCATGGAGCAACACAGGGGAGGTGATATGCGCGATGAAGGTATCGGTGTTCTACAGGAGGAGTCCGAAGGCGAAGGCGCCGGGCGTCGGCGCGTTATATGTCGTTCTGGTCATACTGGCCTTCGTGGCTGTGGCCTATATCGCTGCCGTCAAACGTGCGGAGCAGCAGAGGGCAACTGCTGAGGGATCTGCGGCGATGCCGGCCTTGCAGGCTCCGGCAGGGCAGGCGGGGCAGGCGTTGGAGCAGGGCGCAGTGGCCCTCCGGTCTGAGGGGAACGCTATGGCAGAGATGCAGGAGGGGAGCGGTGCCGCCGCCGAGACCGCGATGAAGACGGGTGTGTCCACGGGCGAGCAGCCCGCGAAATCCTTGGCAGCGGCGGAGCAGGGGGCCGCGGGTGCGCCGGACCATGCGGCAGCTTACGATGACACGGAGGTGGTTGCTGCCATGGCTGAACCTGCGTATCAGCCGGTGCAGGAACTCCCGGTGGCTAAGAGATCGTTCTTTGATGAGGCGAGGATGGAGAGGGCGGCCGCCAGGGCCAAGCACGAGGAGACCCTCATGAACGTGCTGGACGATCCGGCGGTGGGGGCGGAGGCGCGGAACAGGGCGCAGCAGGCACTGATGGAGGCCGCCGAGGTGGCAAGGCTCGAGGAGCTGGCCGAGACGATGCTGAGGACGTGGGGCGTGGACGATGCCCTGGTGATAATAGGAGAGGCCGGGGCAAGCGCGGCGGTGAAGTCGGGAAGACTGGATAGGACGGCCGCCAGCGCCATAGGCGACATAGTACACAGGGCCACCGGGGTGGAGCTGTCCAGAATAACCATAGTAGAGCGAGACATGTGAAGGAATACTGGGCGTGACGGTGAAATGAACTAGGAGTATCCCTTCGGATATTCGGTAGGAGGTGTGACCATGGAACTTGAGTCCAACAGGGCCGAGTTGGGAACCGTCAAGATTTCCAATGAGGTAGTGGCCGTGATAGCGGGCCTTGCCGCGTCGGAGGTTGAGGGCGTTGTGAGCCTTGCCGGCGGCATTGCTGAAGGATGGAGCGAGCTGCTGGGCAAGAAGAACCTTGCCCGTGGAGTTAAGGTTGAAGTCGGCGAGAAGCAGGCCGCCGTTGACCTGAACGTCGTGATAAAGTACGGTTCCGTCATCCCAGAGGTGTGTTCTAAGGTGCAGGAGAACGTCAAGCGTGCCATAGAGGTCATGACAGGCCTTGAGGTTGTGGAGGTGAACGTGCACGTAACCAGCGTGTTCTTCGAGCAGAAGGAGCCGACAGGGGAGCAGAGGGTGAAGTAGCCGCAGGAGGTGCATGCCTTGAAAGCCATCGACAGAGTCGTGCTGGTGATCTCGTCCATCATAATCGTGATCCTAGGGGCGGCTGTACTGGCATCGGTGCCCGGGGCCGGTCGCGATAGCAGCTTTTCCATGGCCTTCTACGATACGCTTCGGGAGAACAAGGCCCTAACAGTGGCTGCCAGCGTGTTGGTGGTGCTGGTCGTGCTCTACCAGGTGTCGTTGGCGCTCCGAACTGACGATGAGCGCAGGCCCATCGTGGCAACCACAGCCCTCGGCCAGGTGCAGATCTCCATGGCTGCGGTGGAGTCCATTGCGAAGAGGGTAGCCAGGTCGGTGAATGGGGTACGCGATGTTGACGCCAGGGCAGAGGGAGACGCTTCAGGAGAGGGCGTAAGCATCCAGCTCAGGCTTGAAGTGAGCGCGGATTCAAGCATTCCCGACGTCGTTGAGGGAATTGAGCGTGAATTGGCCGCCACCATCAGTGCCACGTGTGGTCTGCCTCTCAAGAAGGTTCACACGTTGGTGAAGAGCGTGGGTCCGGAGTCGAGCAAGCCGAGCAAGGTCAGCTAGGCGCCGGCTTTTGGAGGGATGCCCGATGCGTTGGTTCCGCGGTTTGAACTGGCAGCCGCCTCCGGAGCATTCAGGTGAAGTGATAGGCGCCATCGTCGGGGGCCTTCTCGGCCTGTTCGTGATAATCGTCGGCTTCTGGCGAGCCCTGGTGGTAGCCATGTTCATAGCCATTGGCGTAGCCGTCGGAAGGTACATAGACGTCAACGAGGAACTCAAGGAGAACATCGCCCGTCGGTTCAGACAGCCGAGGGGCAGATAGCAAGGCAGACACGGGGAGTGGTTACGTGCATGCGCGCTGAAAGGCGCATGGCCAGGGAGGCGGCCATGAGAGCCCTCTACCAGATGGACCTCTCGGGATGCACCCCGGAGTGGGCGCTTCAGTCCGCCCTGGAGCAGTCTTTCGACCTGAAGATGGAGGGACATGCCCGGGATTACGCGGAGGAGCTCGTGAACGGGGTTGCTTTTAACCTGGCTGAAGTGGATCGGGCGATCGAGAGCGTCGCCAAGGACTGGGCGATGAGCAGGATGTCGCCCACCGATCGGAACATCATGAGGATCGCTGTGTATGAGATGCTGGTATCACGGCAGGTGCCCGTAGCGTCCGCCATCGACGAGGCGGTGGAGATAGCCAAGATATACGGCAGCGCCGAGTCTCCGAGGTTCGTCAACGGGATCCTCGGCGCCCTGGCCGAGCGGGCCCGCGGCGGGCAGTCGGAGCCATGATGGAAGCTGGCGCCGTGGCGGGGCTGGGCATCGACACCAGCTGCTACACGACGTCTGTGGCCCTTATATCAAGCGGCGGCCCGGTGTACGATGGCAGGGCGCCGCTTGAAGTCGCCAGGGGCCAGCTTGGCCTCAGGCAGCAGGATGCGGTGTACCAGCACGTCAGGGCATTGCCTGCGCTGATCGAAGCCGCTTTCGAGGCCGCGAGGCAGCATGGCCTTCAGGTGAGGGCAGTGGCTGCCAGCGCGTGGCCGCGGAGGGTGGAAGGCTCGTACATGCCTGTCTTCAACGTGTCGCTGGGAGCGGGCAGGGCGGTGGCCGCGGCCCTCGGTTGCCCGTTCTTGCCTGTGTCCCATCAGGAGGGGCACGTCGCGGCGGCTCTGCTGAGTCTGGAGGGGCCTCCGGATGGGCCCCACCTTGCGTTTCACGTCTCCGGCGGCACAACCGAACTGCTGAAGGTCGAGGGCAAGTTCCAGATCGAGGCCATCGGCGGGTCGGGCGACCTCAACGCTGGGCAGTTCGTGGACAGGGTAGGGGTGGCCCTGGGGCTTCCGTTCCCGGCAGGGCCCGCGCTGGAGGCGATGGCGGCCGAAGGGGCTTCCGGCGCGGTATCTATTCCGGCGTCCGTCAAAGGCATGCAGGTGAGCTTCTCGGGGCCGTGCTCGGCTGCGCTGCGGCACTTGGAGGCAGGTGCCTCCGGCCCCGACGTGGCCCTGGCGGTGTTCTCGTGCATCGGACGAGCCCTGGGGAGGCTGGCGCTGCGAGGCATGGAGGCCACCGGCCTTGAGGTGCTGGTGGTGGCCGGAGGGGTGGCGTCCAACGCCATCGTCAAGGACGTCATGACCAGGGAGATACGGCGTGCTCGGCCCGGCGTCAGGGTTGAGTTCGCCTTGCCTAAGTATGCCAGCGACAACGCGGTGGGTGCCGCGTCACTTGCGTACGACTTGGCCTGCGAGAGAGGTGTGGAAGGTGCTGGATAGCATGCCGGCCCGCATGTTCACCGTGTCGGAGGTCACCGAGATGGTGGCCGACGCCATCGCCGCCGACCCGGAACTTAACGACCTGTGGGTGGTGGGGGAAGTGTCCAACTTCACGCACCACAGCTCCGGGCACATGTACTTCTCGTTGAAGGACGAGGGCTCCCGCCTGAAGGCGGTGATGTTCCGCAGGGCCAACATGTCGCTGAAGTTCCAGCCGTCCAGCGGCATGAAGGTGGTGGCCCATGGCGAGGTCTCCGTGTACCCCGCAGGCGGCGAGTACCAGCTGTACGTCGACTACATGGAACCCCTGGGCCTCGGGGCGCTGTTCCTTCAGTTCCAGCAGCTCAAAGCCAAGCTTGAGGCTGAAGGGCTCTTCGACCCGGCTGCGAAGCGCCCGATCCCCAGGTTCCCCAGGCGCATAGGGGTGATAACGTCGCCCACCGGCGCGGCGGTGCATGACATCATCACGGTGGCCAGGCGCCGCTGGCCAGCACAGAACATTCTGGTGATTCCCGCGCAGGTTCAGGGAGACCAGGCGCCCGCCAGCATCGTGCGGGCCATCGAGATCGCCAACTCCCAGCAGCACTATGCGGATCTTGACGTTCTCATAGTCGGGCGCGGCGGCGGGTCCATGGAAGAGCTGTGGGCCTTCAATCACGAGTCCGTGGCCAGGGCAATAAGGGCTTCGCGCATCCCGGTAATATCTGCCGTAGGCCACGAGACCGACTTCACCATAGCCGACTTCGCCGCCGACATTCGGGCGGCTACTCCGTCGAATGCGGCTGAGCTCGCGGTTCCCGACATAGCGGCCTACGCCTCTAGCCTCAAGGCCGCGTCGGAGCGCATGGCCGCCGCCGTCAGGCGCATGGCCGACCGCCGGCGGCAGCGCCTGGACGAGTTGAGTCGGTGGATGCGGTCTGCAATGGAGAGCAAGCTATCGACGGCGCGAAAGCGCTTGGAGCACGCCAGGGCCGTTCTCGGAGCCCTCGACCCCACTGCCGTGCTGGGCAGGGGATACTCCATCTGCCGTTTTCCTGACGGACGGATCGTCAGGAGCGCCGAGGATGTCAAACCTGGAGACGAAATACGCGTCACCTTGGGCCGGGGCGAGCTCGGCTGCGACGTAAACGAGGTGGTATTGTGATGAGCGGTATGCAGACTGATTCCAACATGACTTTCGAGACGGCCATGGCCCGGCTGGAACAGATCCTGGCGACCCTGGAGGCAGGCGACCTTCCCCTTGAGGAGGCCCTGAAGCTGTGCGCCGAAGGCAACAAGCTGGTCTCGTTCTGTTCGACCCTTCTGGACCAGGCCGATGCCCGCCTGGAGATGCTTCTCGCTGGTGAAGACGGGACCACTGAGGTGGTGCCGGCAGAGTCCCTCCTCGGGAAAGGGGAGGGAGCATGATCCCGAAGCCCAACGGCCGGCGTGCCGACGCTTCCTGGATGGCGGGGGCAAGGGCGCAGATAGACCAGTTCCTCGACTCAGTGATGCCTCCGGAGGATGAGGCTCCGCCGCTGCTGCACGCGGCCATGAGGTACTCGGTGTTCTCCGGCGGCAAGAGGCTGAGGCCACTTCTGTGCATGGCGTCATATGAGGCCGTGGCGCTGCGGGCCGGAGCTCGGCCGGAGAGACCCGACTTGCAGCGAACCCCGCCGTGGCTATGGCCGGCGGCCGCGGTGGAGTTGGTGCATTGCTACTCCCTGATCCATGACGACCTCCCCTGTATGGACGATGACGACTTCCGCCGGGGACGTCCTTCGTGCCACAGGGCCTTCGACGAGGCCACGGCGCTGCTCGCGGGCGATGCCCTCCTGACCCTGGCCTTCGTCGCGCTGAGCGACGCCCGCTTCGTGGCGGCGATGAACGCCGCGGCTGCCGCGGCCGCCGGCTCAGCAGGCCCCGGCGCCAGCCTGGCCCTGGCCTGCGTGCGGGAGCTTTCTGGCGCTGCCGGCAGCCTCGGCATGGTTGGCGGACAGGCCGCGGAGTTTGCGTCCACAACGGGGGCGGATCCGTGGCCGAAGACTGCAGGCCCTCAGGAGGCTGCGGAGCGTATCGTTGCAATCCAGGAGCTCAAGACGGGCAAACTCTTTCAGGCGGCGGTCAGGATGGGGGCCATCGCGGCAGGCGCCGAACACGACGTTCTGCAGGCGCTCACCAGGTTCGCCCGAAGCTATGGCCGGGCGTTCCAGATCCGTGACGACATCGAGGACGCCGACACCCAGGATGCGGCTGCCGGCACCCTCACCTCGGTCACTCTAGGCGGCGCGGAGGCTGCCAGGACCGAGATGGCTCGGCTGGCGCTTGAGGCCCGGAAGACCGCGCTTGACCTGGGCGCAGCAGGCTGCAAACTGGTGAGTATAGTCGACCTAACCTTCCCGGAAGCGGTGGACGCAGATGTTTGATGCCAAGACTGGCCTCTTTGCCAACCGGATACTGTGGGCGTCGGCGCTGGCTTGGATCATCGCGCAGGTCCTGAAGGTTTTCACCAGCCTCTACGCTGACAAGCGGCTGGACTGGTCCAAGCTGGTGGGGGCCGGCGGGATGCCATCCTCCCATACCGCCCTCGTGACGTCGCTCGCGGTTGGGGTGGGCATCAGGGAGGGCTGGAACTCCACCATGTTTGCCCTGGCCGTAGGGTTCGCCCTGGTGGTTATGTACGACGCCGCCGGCGTCCGCAGGGCCGCCGGCAAACAGGCGAGAGTGCTCAATCAGATCATGGAGGCCATGGCCCACAGCGGTCACATACCCACCACCAAGCTCCGCGAGCTCTTGGGGCATACCCCCACCGAAGTGGTGGCCGGGGCCATCCTGGGGGCGGCGATGGCCGCGCTCCTGGTGAAGCCGTAAGGGCCCTGGCGCCGATTGGACGATGCCCAGTTTTGTGGTATAATCAGGGTTGAGACTGATAGGCGGCGCAGTATTCTAGTTGGCGTCGGCATTCCCGAAGGCGGGGATAAACTCCCGCCAAGGGCACATCGATGAAGTCCCTTGTGCTGGCTTCCGACGCCCAGTCGGGGGCTGGTGCAGGGGGTTAAGGTTGTAGGGCGATCCGCAATGGCATGCGGGCGTGGACCCTGCTTCCGCGGAGGCCCAAGTGCGTGGTTTCGACTACGGCTTGGGGGTAACCTGCATGCGGTGCTGAACCACTCAAGTGTGGAACGGCGCTGGGTGCAGCGTAGCCTGCCTTGAGTGGACGTGTAGGATAGCGGGTACCAAGTCTAGTCTCCCCGGCCAGGGAGTAGGACCTCTTGCCGCTTGAAAACACGCCTGCAAAAGAGGCTAGGGAATGCGCCGCGCCATCGAGGAAAACTCCTAGACTGGTGCGTCGCACGGCACCGCGAGGATTACAGTGTGATCTCAGTGGCGATCCAGTTTCTCCTTCGGTGACGGGGAGAGTCTGCCGTAAAGGGAAACCGCCCGCCGGCAACGGCAGGGTGTGCAGGCGGGAAAACCTACTGGACCTAAGTCACAATATTTACTCGTGGTGCTGCCGCCTATCATGTTGTTTCTACGTACAGACGGGATCGCGCGTCGCGCGCGCATCCCGGTCATTCCATGGGATTTCGAGGTGACGTGTTTGTCCGGCAGGAACGGACGAGTCATCGCTGTTGGAATACTTACTTTCGTCCTGTCGGCCGCCGTGAGCTCTGCTTCAGAGGCGGTCGCTTCCTTGTTCCACGTGGGACTATCGATCCTGACGCTGATCCTGATCATCGCCACAGGCATAGTCTTCGACATAATAGGCACCGCGGCGACGGCGGCCAGCGAGGCGCCGATCAACGCCATGGCGGCCAAGCGCGTGCGGGGCTCAGCCGAGGCGCTGCACCTGGTGCGTAACGCCCCGGCGGTGGCGAACTTCTGCAACGACGTGGTGGGCGACATCTGCGGCACCGTAAGCGGCGCCGTTGGCGCCACAATAGTGCTGCTCACAGTGGGCGGCGGCACCGGGCTGCTCGCCAGGGTCATGCCCACGGTTGTGGTGGGCCTGGTGTCCGCGCTGACCGTGGCCGGCAAGGCTGCCGGCAAGCAGCTGGCCATCGAGAAGGCCAACGACGTGATCCTCACGGCAGGCCGGGTGTTGGCTTCATGGAACAGTCTGGTGGGGGGGAACACTCAAGGCAGACGGCCATCAGGTGCCAGGCCCGCCCAGAGCCACGATCACGGCCAGAGGCGGAGGGTCTCCGCCCGCCGCGGCGCCCGCGCCGAAAACGGCCGCGCCAACGATCGAACCGATTGAGCCTAGGCTTTCGCAAGCGCCGGGCCACTTTCGCGCCTGCGAGGACGGGAGGACCCGTACACATGAAGAGCATCCTGGCATCGGTGAAGTCCCCCGCGGACCTCAAGAGCCTCTCCGCAACTGAACTCAAAGAGCTGGCGGACGAGATCCGCCAGACAATAGTGGCCACGGTGGCCGCGAATGGGGGGCACCTTGCTCCCAACCTGGGAGTGGTGGAGCTCACCATCGCCCTTCACCTGGCCCTCGACAGCCCCCGAGACCAGATAGTCTGGGACGTGGGGCATCAGTGCTATGCCCACAAGCTCCTCACCGGCAGGTGGGAGCGCTTCTCTACGCTTCGAACCGCCGGTGGCATCAGCGGGTTTCCCGATCCCACCGAGAGCGAACACGATGCGTTCTATACGGGGCATTCCAGCACGTCCATCTCCGCGGCCCTGGGCATGGCCGTGGCTCGCGACCGCACCGGCGGCCGCGGCACGGTGGTGGCTGTCATAGGCGACGGCGCCCTGGCAGGCGGCATGGCCTTCGAGGCGCTGAACCACGCGGGGCAGGGCGAGACCGACTTGATCGTCGTGCTCAACGACAACGAGATGTCCATCTCCCGCAGCGTGGGAGCCCTGGCAAGCCACCTGGGCTCCATCCGGACCCGAGCCCGTCGCCGCGGCATCAGCAATGCTCTGCGGCGTATGGCGGAGGCGGTGCCGATTTTCGGGCAGCAGTTCCGCGCACTGGGCCACCGCATCAAGCGGGGCATCAAGTCGGTGCTCATCCGCGGCATGCTCTTCGAGGAGCTGGGCTTCATGTACATAGGCCCCATAGATGGGCACAACATCAGGGCCATAAAGCGCGCCATCGAAGACGCGAAGGCTGTGGGCGGGCCCGTGCTGGTCCACGTGGTGACCACCAAGGGCAAGGGATACGCCCCCGCGGAGTCCAACCCGGAGCTCTTCCACGGTACGGCGCCGTTCGACGTCTCAACAGGCGTCCCCGCGGGCGCCGTAGCCGGCGCCACAGCCGGGGCCGCCGCCCCCGACGGTCCGCCCACGTTCACCTCCGCCTTCGGGCGGTGCATCACGGCAGCCGCCAGGCGCGATCCAAGGATAATGGCGGTGTGCGCCGCCATGGCCGACGGCACGGGCCTGGCCGGCTTCGCCCGCGCGTACCCCGAGCGCTTCTTCGACGTGGGCATCGCGGAGGAGCACGCCGTCACCTTCGCCGCCGGGATGGCGTCTCGGGGCCTACGCCCCGTGGTGGCCGTCTACTCCACGTTCCTGCAGCGAGCTTACGATCAGATAATTCATGACGTGGCGCTGGGGCGTCTACCAGTTATACTTGCCGTCGACCGCGCCGGCATCGTTGGTGAGGACGGTCGCACGCACCAGGGCGCCTTCGACATATCCTTCCTCCGCGACGCTCCCGGCATGACCGTGATGGCCCCCGCCGACGATCTCGAGCTTGAGGCCATGTTCGACTGCGCCCTCGCCCACGACGGGCCGTGCGCCATCAGGTATCCCAAGGCAGCCGTCGAACGCGTCGCCGCGCCGCGCGAGGCCGCGCCGGTGCGGATCGGCCGCGCCCAGCTTCTCCGTGAGGGCAAGCACGCCACCATCGCGGCCCTTGGGCCCATGGTGCAAAGAGCTCTCGAGGCAAGCAGGATTCTCTCGAGTCATGGCGTAAGCTGTGCAGTGATCAACGCTAGGTTCGCCAAACCTGTAGACGCCGAGCTTATCCTGGAGCACGCGTCGAAAACCGGGGTCCTCATCACAGTCGAAGACGGCATCGCAAGCGGCGGCTTCGGCTCGGCCCTCGCCCAGGCCATGCACGCTGAGGGCCTGGACGGGATAGCCCTTATCAGCCTTGGCATCCCCGACCGGTTCATAGAGCACGGCAGGCGAGATGAGATCCTCGCAAGCCTCGGTCTCGACGCCCAGGGGATAGCGGCCGCCGTGCACGCGGCGCTGAAGGAAAGGCGGGCGCGAGATGCCGGCTCGAGATAAGCTAAGGCTCGATCAGCTGGTGTTCGAGAGGGGCCTCGCCCAAAGCCGCGAGCAGGCAAAGGCCCTGGTGCTGGCGGGCAAGGTGAAGGTGGGCGGCATCGTCGTCGACAAGCCAGGCTCCGGCCACCCGTCCGACGCCGTCATCGAGGTGGAGCGGGGCGACGCCTACGTCAGCCGGGGCGGAGAGAAGCTGGCCCACGCGGTGGACACGTTCAAGCCGCGCATCCGCGGGCTGGTGGCGGTGGACATCGGCGCCTCCACAGGTGGCTTCACCGACGTGCTCCTCAGGGAAGGCGCGGACATGGTGTACGCCGTAGACGTCGGCCGCGGCCAGCTGGCGTGGAAGCTGCAGCAGGACGTGCGCGTCAAGGTCATGGACAGGACGAACGCGCGCTATCTCACCGCCGCCGATTTCGACCCTCGCCCCGAGTTCGGCACGGTGGACGTGTCGTTCATCTCGCTGTCGAGGATCCTTCCTGCCCTGTACGACGTGCTGTTGCCTGGCGGCCACGCCATCTGCCTGGTGAAGCCGCAGTTTGAGGCTGGGCGCGAGAAGGTAGGCAAGCGCGGCGTGGTCAGGTCGCCCGAGGTGCATCGAGAGGTGCTTGAAGCCTGCATGGGTTACGCGGCGGCCAGCGGCTTTACGGTGCTGGGGGTGACGCCGTCTCCGATACGGGGCCCCGAGGGGAATGTTGAGTTTCTCATGTACCTTGCCAAGCCGGCGCAAGATGCGGCGCCGCACGCCGGGCGGCCGGAGCAGCCCGACTTCGCCGCCCTTGCCCGCGAAGCCGTGGAGCTTGCCCACGCGCAGCGGACAGACGAGTAAACCGACGTGGAAGGGAGCTGGCCTCCACGAGAAGAGCTGCCATCATCGTGAAGCGTACCGAACCCCAGGCCATCGACACCGCGCTGGAGATCCAGGCGCGGCTTGCGCAGTACGGCGTCGAAGCCTGCATCGATGACTCCTGGGACAATCCCCTTCCAGACGACACCGAGTTCGCCATCGTGCTCGGTGGCGACGGCACCCTCCTCTCGGTGGCCCGCCGCGCCGCTCCCAGAAATGTTCCGATCCTCGGCGTCAACATGGGTAACCTCGGCTTCCTCACTGAGATCGAGCCCGGTGGGATCGACGGCGCGCTGCGCGCCCTGGTCTGCGGCGATTTCGAGATCGACGAGCGCACCATGGTGGAGGCCAGCGTGATCCGGGATTCGTCCGTTGTGACCACCCTCGTCGGCCTGAACGACGTGGTGGTGGCGAAGGGCGCTTTCGCCAGGCTCATCAGCCTTGACGTGTTCGTGAACGACGAGTACTACGCCAAGTTCGCGGCCGACGGTGCCATAGTTGCCAGTCCCACCGGTTCCACAGCCTACTCCCTTTCAGCCGGCGGCCCGCTGGTGAATCCCAACATCGACGTCCTTCTGGTGACTCCCATATGCCCGCACACCCTGTTCAGTCGGTCGTTGGTGATATCGGGATCCGACACAGTCAGGATAGTGCTGGAAGCTTCCCACGAGCAGGTGGGCATAACTGTGGACGGCCAGGTTGGGGTGGGCCTTCAGTCGCACGACGAGATAGTCGTGCGCAGGGCGCCTCATGTCACCCGCTTCGTTAGGCTCAGTACGAAGAACTTCTACGGAGTGTTGAGGGAAAGGCTCAAGCAAGACCGTCTCTAACCTTCATACGAAAGGCAAGTGTGGGAGGGTTCGACGATGAAAGCAAGGCGCCACCAGAGGATCCTGGATGTCGTCAGGAGAAAGCCCATCCAGACCCAGGAGGAGCTCGCAGCTGAGCTTGCCCGAGAGGGCATTAACGTTACCCAGGCCACCATTTCCCGCGACATAAAGGAGCTTCGCCTGGTGAAGGCGCCCATGGGCGACGGCAGGTACAGGTACACGTTGCCTCCAGAGCGCAGCGTCGAGGACATCAACAGGCGCATCGAGCGCGTGTTCACCGAGACCGTTGTCAGCATCGAGGATTCCGGCAACATCGTCGTCATCAAGACGGTGAAGGGCGCGGCGCAGGTGGTGGCGGCGATCATTGACGACCTTGACTGGCCTGAGATGGTGGGCACCATCGCAGGAGACGACACCATCTTCGCCGTCGTCAAGCCTGAAGACCGCACCCACGACGTCATGGCGCGCCTCAACCGGTTCAGGCGGTGATCCTCTCCTATGCTCCTCGAGCTCGATGTCAGGAACTACGCCCTGATAGACTCGCTCTCCATCCCGTTCGGCCCAGGCTTCAACGTTCTCACTGGAGAGACCGGCGCCGGCAAGTCGTTGATCATAGACTGCCTGGGCCTGGTGATAGGCGGGCGGGCGTCCGCCGATTCCGTCAGGTCCGGCAGCGACAGCGCGCTGGTTGAAGCGGTCTTCGATATCTCGGACGTCCCGGAAGCGGCGAGGATCGTGGCTGGGCTGGGCATCGAGCTTGAGCCCGACGGCACGCTGGTTCTGTCAAGGCAGGTCTGGAGCCATGGCAGAAGCCAGTGCCGGGTGAACGGGCGCATGGTGACGGCGACCGCCCTGGCGCAGCTGGGGTCGGCCCTGGTGGACATCTACGGGCAGCACGACTACCAGTCGCTCACAAGGCCCGCAAGGCACATGGCGCTCCTGGATTCCTTCGGAGGGCAGGACCACCTTGAGGCGGTGGAGCGCTACCACGCCAGGTACCGGGAGTGGTTGCAGGTCCGCGGGGAGCTTTCGGAGCTCCGCGCCAAAGCCCGCGACCGCGCCCAAAGGATCGACATCTTAAGCTACCAGGTGGACGAGATCTCCAAGGCCGCGCTCTCGCCGGATGAGGAGAGCTCGCTTCTGCGGGAGCGGCAGATCATCGCCAACGCCGAGCGCCTGCACGAGGCGGCTGAGCGGGCGTATTCCGCGCTGTACGAGTGTTCTGACGTTCAGGGCCGCTCAGCGTACGACCTTGCAGCGTCGGCCCTGGCGGAGCTGGAGGCCGCGGCGAGGATCGATCCGGCGCTGGCGGAGACGTGCGCGATCGTATCCCAAGTGTGCGACGAGATGGCTCGCGTTGCCACGGCGCTCAGGTCGTACCGGGATTCCACTGACTATGATCCTGGGAGACTGGCGGCGGTGGAGGACAGGCTCAGCCTCATTGCGAGGCTGAAGCGGAAGTACGGCGACACCGTTGCCGACGTCCTGGAACACCTCGAGACGGCCAGGCGGCAGCTGGAGCTGCTAAGCGGCGCAGACGAGCGCGGCCTAGTGCTGGAACGGGCCGAGGCGGAGCTGGCGGCGGAGCTTCTTGCGCAGGCGCGACGGCTTACCGAGAGGCGCAGGGAGATAGCTGACAGGCTCGGCAAGGCGGTCTGCCGTGAGCTTGAGGGCCTGAACATGCCGCAGGCAAGGTTCCTGGTGGCCATGGGGCCGGTGGAGTCGGATAACATCGCTTCGAGCGACGGCGCCGAGGTGGCGCTGGGGGCGTCAGGCGCCGACGACGTGGAGTTCATGTTCTCGGCGAACGTTGGCGAGGAGCCGCGGCCGCTGGTTCGCATAGCCAGCGGTGGCGAGCTGTCACGGGTGATGCTGGCCATCAAGTCGGTGCTGGCCCTGGCGGATGAGATGCCGACGATGGTCTTCGACGAGGTGGACCAGGGGATAGGGGGTGAGGCGGCGCAGGCGGTGGCGCAGCGTCTGCGCGACATAGGCAGAGTGAGGCAGGTCCTGGCGGTCACGCACCTTCCGCAGATCGCTGCCAGCGCCCAGCGGCACCTGGGGGTCTACAAGGAAGTTAAGGATGGAAGGACGGCTGTGGCAGTGAGACCGCTTGAAGGCCACGAGCGCGTCGGGGAGATCGCCAGGATGCTGGCGGGCGAGAGGCCGTCGCAGGTGACGTTGGAGCACGCGCGTGAGATGTTGGGAGACGGGCAGGAAATTCCGCGATAATGTGTAATTCATAGTAGTGTGTGCCTGGAAACGGCGAGCGAGGAGGGAAGGGATCTTGAGAATTAAGGAGCACCCGATCCTTGAATTTCCTACAGGTAAGGAGGTTAAGTTCACTTTCGACGGTCAAGAGATGACCGGCATCGAGGGCGAGCCCATAGCGGCAGCTCTACATGCAGCAGGCGTGAGAGTCCTCCGGCACAGTCCTCGTCTGGGCCGTGCGCGGGGGTTTTTCTGCGCCATAGGCACCTGTTCGTCGTGTCTGATGACTGTCGACGGAGTTCCCAACGTGCGAGTGTGCATCGAGCCCCTGAAGGAGGGCATGGTGGTGCAAACCCAAAAAGGCCACGGAGTTCTGCCGGTGTAGCCGGCGATCGAGGCGGCAATAGGGACGGTGACTCAGTTGAGAGAGGTTGACATCGTTGTGGTGGGTGCCGGGCCCGCGGGGTTGGCCGCAGCGCTCGCGTGCGGCCGGGCTGGCGCTGAGACCCTACTGGTTGACTTCATGGACGCCCCAGGCGGGCAGCTCATCAAGCAGACCCACAAGTTCTTCGGATCCGAACGCCAGTACGCTGGCACTCGCGGGGTCCAGATTCCTGAGATCTTCTTCAAAGAGCTTTCAGAGATGCCCAACGTCAAGATGATGTGGGGCACCAACGCCGCCGGCTATTACGAGGACGGGACTTTAGCTCTTGAGGACGGCCAGCGCTTCTTCAAGGTCAAGCCCAAGAGGGTTATCCTGGCCACAGGCGCGGCCGAGAAGTCCCTTGCCTTCGAGAACAACGACCTGCCCGGTGTGTACGGCGCCGGCGCCGTACAGACACTCATGAACGTGCACGGCGTGGAGCCCGGCAAGCGCGTGCTCATGGTCGGCTCGGGCAACATCGGCCTCATCGTCAGCTACCAGTTGCTTCAGGCAGGCGTTCATGTGCAGTGTGTGGTGGAAGCGGCGCCCAAGATCGGCGGCTACCTTGTGCACGCGGCGAAGCTGCGCAGGGCCGGAGTGCCGATACTAACCTCCCACACCATACTCAGGGCTGCGGGCAAGGACTGCGTTGAGGGCGCCGACATAGCCAAAGTGGATGCGAACTGGCAGCCTGTGCCAGGCACCGAGAGGCGCATCGACTGCGACGTCATATGCCTCGCTGTGGGGCTGACGCCGCTGGTGGACGTGCTGTGGCAGGCAGGCTGCGAGATGGTATACGTGCCGGCCTTGGGTGGGCACGTCCCGCTGAGAGACCACTCGATGAGGACGTCCAACCCGCGGATATACGTGGCAGGCGACGCCGGCGGCGTGGAGGAGGCCAGCTCCGCCATGATCACCGGCGAGATCGCGGGGATCAGCGCTGCCGCGTCCATCGGCATGATGCCCGCAGGGGCCCAGGAGAGGCTGAACCAGCTCATCGCCGACCTGGCCGCCATAAGATCCGGCCCCACGGGCGAGAAGATCTGCTACGGCATCAGCTGTGCTACAGTCAGGGGAGGTGCATGGTAATGCCGGAGAATCCGCGACCTGACGACAACACCATCATCTGCCGTTGCGAGGATATCACCCTGGGGGAGATCCGAGCTCTGATCGCCCAGGGTTACACCACTATCGACGAGATCAAGCGCGTGTCAAGGGCGGGCATGGGGCAGTGCCAGGGCAGAACCTGCCGTCAGCTGATAGCCAGAGAGATCGCGCAGGCACTGGGCATTACCGTGGAACAGGTGGAGCTTCCTCAGTTCAGGCCTCCGACGAGGCCGATTGTCCTGTCCACGATAGTGGAGGGCGAAGGCAATGAGTGAGTACAGCGCAGATGTGGTCGTCATCGGAGGCGGAGTAGTCGGATGCGCCGTGGCGTTCGAGCTGGCGCAGCGCGGCTGCACCAACGTGATCGTGGTTGAGCGTGGCACGCTGGCGTGCGGGTCGACGGGCCGGTGCGGCGCCGGAGTGAGGCAGCAGTTCGGCACCGAGCTCAACTGCGTGCTGGCCAGGGAATCCGTGCGCATCTTCGAGAAGATGGACGAGTACCTGGACTACGAGCCAGGCGTGGAGTTCAGGCAGAGCGGCTACCTGATACTGGCTTTCAGCGACAAGCAGTGGGACCAGTTCAAGAAGAACGTCGCCCTGCAGCGCAGCCTCGGCATCGACGTGAAGATGCTCACGGTGGATGAAGCCCTGGAGATCGTCCCGTTCCTCAACACCGAGGGCATGGTCGGGGCCACCTTCTGCAACACAGACGGGTTCGCCAACCCGTTCCATACCACCTTCGCGTACGGCCAGGCCGCGAAGAGGCTTGGCGTTCGCATCATGACCCACACCACGGTTACAGGCATCGAGGTGGAGAACGACAGGATAAAGGCCGTGGTGACTGACAAGGGCAAGATCGCCACCGACACGGTGGTGAACTGCGCAGGAGCTTACTCCGGCGACATCGCCAAGATGGCCGGCATCGACCTGCCGGTGTGGGGCGAGAGGCACCAGATCCTTGTTACGGAGCCTGTGGAGCCCCTGATGGGACCGATGGTGATATCGTTCCATCACGACTTCTACTTCCAGCAGTCGGTGCACGGAAGCTTCCTGGGCGGGATCGGCCTGCCGGAACCGAAGGGCTACAACATCATGTCGACGGTGGAGTTCCTGGAGAGGATGGCCGCCACGCTCAAGCAGCTGCTGCCGCCCTTGACTCAGTTGAGGGTGGTGAGGCAGTGGGCAGGGCTGTACGACAGGTCGCCTGATGCCCAGCCCATCCTCGGCGAGTGCCCGCCTGTGGAGAAGTTCTACAACGCCAACGGCTTCTCCGGCCACGGATTCATGGTCGCCCCCATCGTGGGTGTGCTCCTGGCGGAGCTTATCACCACTGGCAAGACCTCCATCGACATCAGCAAGCTGGACATGGGCAGGTTCGCCCGCGGTGAGCTGGTGTTTGAGCCTTCCGTGGTGGGCTAAGTAAATCGTGTGAACATAGAGGATTTTCGGCAGATGGCGTAGAAAGAGGAGGGAGCGCCTATGTAAGGTAACCGGCGCATATGCAGGTCAAGGAGGAAACGCCCGATGCTGGAGTACTTCCGCGCTGGTGGGCCAGTGATGTACCCGATACTGATCTGTTCAGTAGTGGGTCTGGCCATAGCTCTGCAAAAGTTCGTGCAACTGGTTTTTCTATCCTCGAACACTGATCAGCTCATGCGCACGGTTAAGCTCCACCTGGCACACAACCATCATGCAGAAGCGCTGCACGCAGCGCAGTCGGCCCGCGGTCCCATCGCAGGTCTGGCTGTCGCTGCGTGTTTGGCGTACGGGAAGACCAAGAGCCAGGTACAAGAGGCGGTGGAGCTTGCCGGCAGAGAGCAACTTCACATCCTTGAACGCAGGATGACCGTCCTGGACGGCATAGTGACCCTGGCACCCCTGCTCGGGCTGCTCGGCACGGTGACTGGCCTGATCAGGAGCTTCAACGTGATGAGCGCTTTCGGCGGACTCACCACCCCGGCCCAGCTGTCCGGCGGGATAGCTGAGGCCATGATCACCACAGCTGCCGGTCTGATCGTGGCGGCTCCGCTCATGCTTGCCTACCTGTGGCTGTCAAACATGATCGATGAAAAGGTGGCCGAGATGGATGCCTGTGCCGCGGAACTGATCGAGGCAGCCGCCGCGCCAATTGCCCCTGCGGCTCCGGCGACTCCGACTGCACCGGGACCGGGTATGGGGTCGGCCGACGCGAGGGGGACAGGCAATGTTTTCCCAGTATCGTAGACGCCACCGCACGCGGGTAGAACTGACCCCGATGATCGACATCATGTTCTACCTGGTGATCTTCTTCATGATCTTCGGCACCTTCAGGACAGAGACCGCGGGAGTGCCGCTGGAGCTGCCACGGGCCGCCACTGCGCAGGACCTGGCCCGGGACCACCTGGTGATCACCGTGGACGGCCAAGGCAGAATCTTCTACGAGGGCCGCGTGATGACGGATTCCGATCTCACCCGGACGCTCTTGCCCATCCTCAGGTCGACGCCTGACAGGGTTGTCATAATCAAGGCTGACCGGTCCATCAGCTACGAGAGGCTGGTTCAGACCATCGACGCGATCAGAATGGCTGGTGGTGCAAGACTGGCGCTGGCGGTTGAGAGAGCCACCAGGGCTGGCGGTGTCACACCATGATGCGACGGAGGCCGACACGGCGTCGGGCGCGGGCACAAGACGAGTGGATCAGTTGGACCATATCCATTGCAGTCCATGTGCTGATCCTCTTGCTGGTGCCCATCAGCATTGAGCCGGTGTTCGACGTATATCCCCTTGACTTCGCTGGCGTAGTGGAGATCGCGCCGCTCCAGGCTGCGCCTGCGTCACCCTCTCCTGCGCCAGGCGTGCAGATGGCGCCGCAGGAGACGAGGCCTACCACGGTGGCGCAGCAGCCCGCCCCTAAGCCTGAGCCGCAGCCTGAGCCCAAGCCTGAGCCGGTGGTGACGACGCCTCCGCAGCCTCAGCCCCAGGTGGTGGAGCTGAAACCAGAGCCGGAGCCAGAACCAGAGCCGGAGCCCGAGCCTGTGCCCGAGCCGGAACCGGAACCGGAGCCCCAGCGGGAACCTGAGCCCGAGGTGACGCCGGTGGAGCCGGTGGAGGAGGCGGTATCCGAGGACACGTTGCTCACGAGCCCGCAGGGGGAGATCCCCATCGAGACCCAGCCGGAGCCTGAGGTTGAGCCGGAGCCTGAGCGGATCCCGGCGGAGCCCGACGCGCCTGTGGCCGAGCCGACGGAGCCGGGGCCCGACCTGATGGCCATGGCCGAGCAGGTTGAGGTGACGGAGGTGTCGGAGGTGGGCGTGGGCTCGCCTGACGGCACCGGAACGCTTCCGAGGCCGGAGTTTCCCGGCACCGACCCGACGGGCTGGAGCATGATAAGGACCACCGGAGGTAGCGACCACGGAGTGTGGATCCCCAAATCCGTGCAGAACGTGCGGGGCAGGGGGGAAGCCGTGGTGCGCGTGGAGGTAAGCGCAGACGGAGTGCTCAAGGACGCGCACCTGGTGCAGGAGCCTCCCGATTCCCCCATGACCTCAGCCATCCTCAACGCGGTCCGGTCGTCGTGGGCGTTCAACCCTGACATCACGGAGGGCCGTAAGGACTCATACTTCATCGAGTTCGTCGTGGGCTACGACGGCGGAACCGGCGAAGTGTGGGTGGAAAGCAGACGCACCTATTACGAGCAATAGTCCTGGAACGGAGGTGGAGGTGGCATGGGCGCGCACAGGTCCGTTATGACGAAGGCATGGGCGCTGGTGGTGCTGTGTTTCGCTATGGCGCTGGCGCTGATGCTCGCTGCGCCAGAAGCGGCGGCTCAGACTGCCCCTCTTTCCATAAGTAACGAGTTCATCAGCATTTACGTGAATCCAGGGCCGGAGGAGGCAGGCCGCTTCGGTGTTGAGACCACCGGCGGCGACCCGGCCAACCCCGACGATGACAACATGCCTCTGATATACGGGCGTCCTATGCCATGGACGTCCTACACCACGCTACGCATCGACGGAGTCGACTGGGTGTTCGGAGGCAAGACCACGCGCAGGGCAGGAAGGACTGCCAGGTACGGCGAGGAAGTGTCCGCGCCTGCTGTGGTGGGTAACAAGATAACCACCACGTACGCGTTGGGTGATATCGTGGCCACGCAGGAGCTTTCCTTCGCCAAGAGCCCCACGACACGGTATCTCGACACCGCCAGGATCCACTACATAGTGGAGAACAGGAGCTCGTCCGTGAGGTACGTGGGCCTGAGGGTGCTCATAGATACCATGCTCGGGCAGAACGATGGCGCGCCGCTCAGGTCTGGCGACGTGGCGGTGCTGGGCGACACGGTGTTCTCGGGCGCAGGCATGAGCGACTACTGGCAGGCCTTCGACTCGCTGGTGGAGCCCACGCTGACTAGCCAGGGAACGTTGGTGGGGGGCGAGCTGACTCCCCCTGACTCTCTGGTGTTCTCCAACTGGGGCACCTTCGCCGATGAGCCGTGGGATGCCACCATCGTACCCGGCAGGGAGTTCGTGCGAACCTTCGAGGCGGAGCTGGACTCCGCTGTGGCCATGTACTGGAACCCTGTCGCGTTCGCCCCAGGTGAAGTGCGGCATTATGTTACTTACTACGGACTGGGCGGCATCACGCTGGCGCCTGGCCAGCTCACGTTGGGCATCACTGCGCCTTCGGAAGTGGCCCTGTCGGCTCAGGGCACGGCGACGTTCACCGCGGTGGCATATGTGGCCAACACCGGCGAGGGGCCGGCGCACGACGTCACAGCGCAGGTGAGGCTGCCTGCAGGGTTCCGCCTGGCCGCTGGCCAGCAGGCCGTGAGGGCGCTGGGCGATCTGGAGCCCGGTCAGGTGGGCCAGGCGTCGTGGAAGATCAGCGTGGATCTGACGGCGTCGGGCGGCGGCGACCTGGTGGTGCAGGTGGACGCCAACAACGCAGAAGGCAACCGCGTGGTGCGAAGGGTGGATGTTCTGGGCCCGCCAAGGCTGCTGGCTTCCATCAGGCGCATCGAGGCGGTGGAGAACCGCGGCGAGCGGCTGTATCCGTGGCCGTTCAGGGCGACGTTACGGGTGGAGAACACCGGAGGATCCGAGGCGTACTGGGTCAAGGCCAGCCTCGACTCGGCAGGTGGGTTCACCCTGGTGGGCGGCGATCACCGCCAGGTGTTCTTGGGAACGCTGGGGCCCGGCCAGTTCCAGGATGTGGTGTTCACGCTGGGAGGTGAGCCTACCCCAGGCGAGCACAGGCTGGCCATGTCGGCCCAGGCCCAGAACGTGCCTGCGTCCATCGCCAGCGCCTCTGTGCAGGTGCCCAGGCTGGTGCCGAAGGTGTGGGCGAGGGCTTCGACGGATCTGGTCACAGTCGGGGAGATCGTGCACTGCGACATCATGGTCACCAACGTGCCTGACGCCCGCAGCATCCGCTTCGACGTGGTCTACGACAACACCCTGGTTTACGCCATGACCAGCCGCGGCACCCTCAACGTGTCAGGGGGCACCCTGGGGCGCTGGGTGGATGGAGACGCCGTCACGGTGCCCGGCAGGGTAAGGGGGATAGAGGCGGAGCTTCTGCCCAGCGACGACGGAGTGCGCTGGGGCAGCGCGGCTTCACTGTATTTCCTCGCCGCTTCCCAGGGAGTGGGAAGGGTGCATATCGAGAACGTGGTGCTATTGAACTCCGAGGGGCGCGAGATAACCCTCGAACAGCCTCCGGCGTCGTGCACGATATCGATCGCCGGGAAGAAGTAAGACACACTGCAAGTCGAGGGAGGGAACCAAGGTGATATCTGTGTCTAAGAGGATGAGCGCAGTTCTGGCCGTCTTCCTGGCCTTCGTGATCTCCGCCCCTGCCGTAGTGGCGCAGTCCGCCGTGGTGGACGTGCCACGCGACCACTGGGCGTACGATGCGGTCAACCTCATGATCAGCAAAGGGTACATGGAAGTATACGAATCAGGCAGGTTCTCCGGGGACGATCCGGTGAGCCGTTACCTCTTGGCCTTCGTGGTGGCGCGGCTCCTGCAGGACGTGGAGGCGGGCCGCACCGCCCTGAGCGAGGACGACATGCGCGTGCTGCGCGAGATCTCCACGACCCTCCGCGAACAGCTGGCGGTGGTCATCAGCCGCCTGTCAGAGCTGGAACGCATGGCGGCCGATGCGTCGGCTGAGGCGATCGCCGCCAAGGACAGCGCCGCCAGGGGCGCGCTGGACACGGCTGCGAAGTACGCGGAGCTGAAGGCGGCCATCGAAAGCCAGCGGGCCGAGCTTGACGCGCAGATCAAGGTGAACGCCGAGGCTGCCGACCAGAAGCTCTCGGTTCTCTTCGGCGACTTGAGGAACCAGCACGCGGACCTTAAGGATTCGCTGGGCCAGAGCATCGCCGCGCAGCAGGAGAAGCTCGCGGCGGTGGAGGCGTCGGCCCAGTCGGCGCTGGCGGCGGAGCGTTCCGCCCGGGCGGAGCTGGAGCAGAACCTGACGCTCTCGCTGAGCTCGCTCAAGAACGAACTGTCCGCGAGGATCGATTCGGTCTCCAGGGACCAGTCCACGCTGGGCTCCACGCTGACATCGCAGATCGCCGCGGTTAAGGCCGACCTGGATGCGGCGAAGGTGAAGCACGGCGAGGAGCTGGGCAGTCTCCAGGTGAGAATAGACGAAGTGACGTCGGCCGTCGTGGCGAACCGCGCCTGGGCGGAAGCCGCGATACAGGACGCGGTAACCAAGGAGGCTGCGGCCAGGGCCGCGCAGGACGAGAGCCTCGACAGGCGCCTGGCGAACATTGAAGCCGGGTTGGTTAGTGCAGCGCAGGCCACGGAATCGGAGGCCGCGGCGCGCACCGTGGGGCTTGAGGCTCTGAACCAGCGGGTGTCGGCGCTGGCTGTGGACCTGAGCACCACCAAGGGGCAGACGGCAAGTCAGATGGAGCAGCTGCGGCTGGCGCTGGATGCCGAATCGGCTGAGCGGGTGGAGTCGTACGCGGCACTGCTGGAAAGGCAGGACAAGATGCAGCAGGAGCTCGACGCCAAGGTTGCAGTGGCCATGGCCGAGGCTATGGCGGCGGCCCAGGCTGCCATGGGCGCGGTGGAGCTGGAGAAGGCGGCGCGCACGGCCGACGTGGATGATCTGGGGAAGAAGATCGACGCCGTGGCGCAGCAGCAGGCCGATGCCGAACAGCGGCTACAGGCCCAGGGCCGCGCGCTGAATGACGCCAAGGCGGAGCTCTCGGCGGCGTTGGCGGAGCTTGCGGCCAGGCAGGACCAGTCGCTGCAGGCTGCGACTTCGTCGGCGGCTCTGTCGGCGGCGGCGCTGAAGGAAGCGATAGAGAAGGGCCTTGCCGACGAGAAGGCTGCCCGCGAGGCGGCGATCGCGCAGGAGGCTGCACTGAGGCAGCAGCAGATCGAGGCCGAGGCGGCGGCCAGGCAGAAGCAGGCCGGCGAGATACTGGCTCAGCTCGCGGCGACGGCGGGCAGCGTGGCGGATCTGGATCGCAAGACCGCGGACGCCGATGCGGCGATCCTGGCTGCGATGGAGCTTGAGAAGGAGAGGCTGACGAAGACCAAGGAAGAGCTCGCGCAGCTTACGGACGTAGTCAACGAGCTGGATGCGCTGCTGGCTCAGACGCAGGCACAGCTGGACGCGCTGTCAAACAAGCATACCACCGATTACAACCAGCAGAGGCAGGCCCTGGTTGATATGAGGGTCGCCATGGACCAGCTGTCCAAGCAGTTCGACGAGAAGCTGACGGCCAACGCAGCTCAGGACGCCAGGACGGCGGCCATGGCCCTCCAGAACTCCATCAACATTGAGGAGCTGGTGGAGGCGCTCAACGAGACCAGGGACGTCCTGAACCAGACCATGGCCGCCCTGGACAGCACGGACAAGGACGTGGAGGGTCTGGAGGAGAAGTACCGCGGCCTTGAGGAGAGGCTCGCTAGCATGGAGAAGATCCTGGAAGGCAGCCTTGACGAGCTGGCTGCGAGGTTCTCGGACGAGCTCATCGCCGAGCGCTGGGAGGCTGAGGCCCGCGAGATCAAGCTGCAGCAGAGGATAGAGGACCTCGAGAGGCGCGTGGAGCAGCTGGAGGCCGGAAGGGCGTCCACCGGTTCGCCGGGAACGCTGTGGGCGCTGCTGGGAGTGGCCGCGGCGGTGGCAGGCGTTGCTCTGCTGGCGGGAGCAGGTGCTCCGTGATGCCCGTGACGCCCGTGATGGGCAAGGGTTGATGGGCCGGCTCGGTGGCGGCGAGGCGGCCCGGTGGCGCGTGACCGCGCCGTCCGTGGCCGGTTGCCGGTTGCCGGTGGCACGTCGCCCTAGTCCTGGTCCTAGCCGTCGCCCGCAGCCCGTAGGGGCGAGCTGACGCGAACTGGAGTATGACGATATGGCGAGAGGATGAGCCGGAGCTCGGCCCTTTGCAGGGCGCGGAGCTCCGGCTCCCGACGTACCCGATCCGACTCGGTATCTGCTTTACTTGCCCTTCACGCCTATGGCTCCGCTGGCCAGGTCGACGCTGTGGCAGTGGGTGCAGTAGCCGTTGTAGCGGGTGATGAAGTGGTTGTCCTCTCCAGCGTAGTGAGCCGCATGCATGAGCTCGGCCATGTCGCCGCGCCTCTCATGGCAGGTGTAACAGCCCGCCAGGTCCGCCAGTCTCGACGCCGAGAACCTGCCGTGAGTCTCCTGGAGCATGGTGGCCATGGTGTGATCGCGGCCGTCCTCAGTTACCCTGTGGCACGACAGGCAGCCGTCAGGGCTGACATCCTCACCGACCAGACCAGGCAGTGTGGCCTGCGCCAGCGCGATCACCGACGCCGCGACCACCACAGCGGCAATGATTCCGATGACAATCGCCAGCTTCTTCATGATCTGACCTCCTTCAACTGCGCAGTGCATAGCGTCGTGCGCCCGTCGCATACCTTTCGACCAGGCCCCCGCCAAGTCCTGCGAACCAGTCCAGCGAGCGAATGCCGAAAGTGTCACAGCAACGTCTTCGAATACCAATTCCTGCCGCAGCCCTGGCTGCTCAAGCCGACCCATGGGTAGGTCGTTGTCACGCGAAACCGACCTAGCGGTGGGTCACCCCCCGCAAGCTCCCTCCGCAAGGAGTCACGCGCTGTGCGGACCTCCCGATCACACACCGCATGTAGCTTGAGAAAGGTAAGGTGGGCGCAGCGGCGCCCGCCACCTCCCTCGACTTCCGCACCGGAGCCAAGGCGGAGACGGAGCACTTCCTGTGTAAACGGCCCATAGGTGGGTCGGTAGCGCTGAGAACCGACCCACCCATGGACCGCCGCCACCGTCACCGCAACCACGACTGCAATTGTCACGCCCCTCGCTTCGCCACGCCTCGCCCTCGCTCTCCGCCGCCGGCGCCCACACTCAGGCCCCGGGGTTTGCACCAACAGCGCTCCGAAGTCATAACCTATAGCGCTTCAAGCTTCAGGCGCGGCAACGCCGCAGGGAGGTAACGCTGATGTCAGAGGAGTCCAACAACGGCTTCGTCGCCGACGTCCTGGTGGTTGCCGCCCTCATGGCAAATCTCTGGCTCACTGGCCGCAGGGACCACGAGGAAGCCTCAGATGGGGTCGTCTTCGGCACCGGGGGCAGCGGGGCCGTCAGCCCCGGCATGCGCCGGGCTCCGGACCAAGAGGGAGGTGGACTTACATGAGCTCACGGAAGCGAGGCGTGATGTTCTCGGCGTCCGGCCGGCCAAGGCGTCAGCGCATAGTGGTGTTCGACGAGAGCGTGCCTCGCGAGAGATGGGTAGAGACCTTGGCCGGCTGCAGAGGGCATATTCTACGCGAGCTGCCCTTGCTCAACGCAGTTGTCGTACTGGTTGACGAAGACGAGGAGATGGACGTCCAGCATCTGATGAATACCCGCGCCGGCGTGGCCAGGGTCGACGACGACATCGACATCCACCTGGTTGCAGAGCGCCCTCGCCCGCGCGGCCTCCTGATGCGCCTCGCCGCCCGCGGCGGTGACGAGGTTCCATGGGGCGTCGCCCGGCTTGGCCTCGACGGGCTGCCGTACACCGGCAAAGGCGTCCGCATCGCCGTCCTCGATACCGGGATCGACGTGAACCATCCCGACCTGCGAACAGTGTCCAGGCAGGGGTTCAGCGTGATCGATGGGAAACGGCCCACCGCCGACGACAACGGCCATGGCACCCACGTGGCTGGAACCATCGCGGCCCAGCGCAACGGCATAGGCATAGTGGGGGTGGCGCCAGGCGCTACGGTCTACTCGGTGAAGGTTCTAGACGAGAAGGGTTCCGGCAAGCTATCAGGCCTTATCGAGGGCCTCAGCTGGTGCATCGACCACCGCATACGCGTGGCGAACCTCAGCCTCAGCTCGTCCACGGAGAACCAGACGTTCCGCGACGCCATAGCCGCAGCTCGTAAGGCAGGCATAACCCTGGTCTGCGCCGCCGGCAACAACGGCCCCGGCCCCAACACGGTGGGCTACCCGGCCAAGTTCCCGGAAGCAGTGGCCGTCGCAGCCACCGACGAGAACGATGAGATCGCCACTTTCTCCGCGCGCGGCAAGGAGATCACGGTGGCCGCTCCAGGGGTGAACATCAAGTCCACCTGGCCGAAACGCCGCTACAAGACCACCTCCGGCACTTCCATGGCCTCTCCCCACGTCACCGGCGTGGTGGCCCTCATGCTGGAGGCCGACCCGTCGCTCACGCCGTCGGAGATCAAGGCCGTCCTGCAGTCGACAGCCGCCAGGCTTCCCGACCTCAAGCCCGAGGAGCAGGGCGCAGGGATGATCAACGCGGCCTCGGCCATCGAAAGAGTGGCGCGCAAGAGGTCAACTCCGTTGAGAAAGGAAGTGGTGGGCGCATGAGGCTGCCGACAGACCCGGAAAGCGTCGCGCTGATCAAGGCACTGCGGCCGTTCCTGAGCGAGAAGGGCCAGAGCGCCTGCGACGACCTGCTCGGCGCTGTGAACCTCATGAGCATCTTCGAGTCGTTGGGCGAAGTTGTCCGTGGGCAGCGGGGAAGGTCAGGGGAGCGACCGTTGGCGTTCCTCTCCAACCTCGCCCACATGGAGATCGATCCCAAGATCATTGCGAAGGCGGTGGATACCATGTTGAACGTGCCCCGTGGGCCTATCGAACCTGAACCCAACACCTTTGCCGGGATCCAGGCGACTCCGATGCCGTCGCCGCCCCCTGCCGGCTCGAACTCCGACGCGGCGCCGCAGATCCCGCCGGCCCCCATGCCGCCTGGGTTCAAACCGGAGGACATCGCCAGGATGGTGCAGGGGCTGATGGCCAGAGCTGCTCAGGACCCCGCGTTCGCCGCGATGATCGGATCCATTGCGCAGGACGGAATCCGCGGCAACATGTTGCCAAAGCTCATGGAGATGCTGGGGCCAGACTTCATGCAGGGAGGAAGCAACGATGACAGGTCTCGATAGCATCTTCGGAGGCAACTCCACCTTCTCCAGGCTGCTTCCGTTGTTCATCCTGCTGATCGTATTCCTCTTTATAGAGTGGTGGTTTTGATGGCGAACCTTCAGCGCGTTCTCGGGTTCCCCTGGTGGTGGTGGCTGGTAGCCGCAGTGACAATAGCAGCGCTCGTATTCCTCTTTTTCTTGTAGACTGCACCTGCAGCATGCGTCCACGCATTCGCAGACGAGGGCAGGCCTCCCCGCAGACTTACAGCGGGCTGGCCTGTCTCGCGCCGTACGTACCGTAATGCTATAATGTCGATGTACGCTCGGGATAAGCGAGCCTCTTGGACAGAATAACCAGTGCCATCGATACACGGTTGGAGGACGTTTGATGCAGAGGACGTGCAAGAAGGCCAGGGTGGTAGCCTTTGGCTGCCAGATGAACGAGAGGGACGCGGAGACCATAGCAGGCCTGCTCGCCGCCTGCGGCTACGAGGTCACGCCACTTGAGAGCCAGGAGGGCGACGAAAGGACCGTGCCCGACCTGGTGGTGTTCATAACGTGCTGCGTGCGGGAGAATGCCGAGAACCGCGCCCTGGGCAACGTGGCAGAGATGAAGCGGCTGAAGGAACGCAACCCCGGCATGATAATAGGCATCGCAGGCTGCATGGTTCAGCAGGAGGGCATCAGGGAGCACATCGTCAAGCGCATGCCCTGGGTGGACCTGGTCTTCGGAACACACAACATACATAACCTGCCGGCCCTCCTCTCCCGCGTGGAGATGGGGGAGAGGGTCATCGAGGTGCTGGAGGCTCCCGACGAGATGGTCGAGGACCTGCCGGCCATCAGGGCCTACCGGCACAAGGCCTTCGTCAACATCACCTTCGGGTGTGACAACTACTGTACCTACTGCATCGTGCCGTACGTGCGCGGCAGGGAGCGCTCCCGCGCAGTCGACGATATCCTCTCCGAGATACGCCAGCTCGTGGCCGACGGCTGCCGCGAGGTCACCCTGCTGGGGCAGAACGTGAACGCCTACGGCAAGGGCCTTCCGCCGCTTCCCGACGGGACGCAGCCCAACTTCGCCACGCTGCTACGGGCAGTCAACGAGATTGACGGCCTGCACCGTATAAGGTTCACCACGTCCCATCCGCGCGACTTCACGTCGGAGATGATAGAGGCCATCGCCGGTAGCCAGCGGGTCTGCCGCCACCTGCACCTTCCGCTTCAGGCCGGAAGCGACCGCGTTCTCGCCCGCATGGGCCGAGGCTACACCCTCCACCGCTACCTGGAGCTTCTGCGCGAGGTGCGCGAGAGCATGCCCGACGTGGCCATCACCACCGACCTGATGGTGGGCTTCCCCGGTGAGACGGAAGAGGACTTCCAGTGCACCCTCAAGGCCGTCGAGGCGGCCAGGTTCGATGCTGCATTTACCTTTGTATACTCGCCTCGACGGGGCACCCGCGCCGCCGACATGCCGGATCAGGTGGACGAGGACGTCAAGGGCGACAGGATCAGGCGTCTGATCGAGGTTGTGAACAACGTGGCGGGCAGCGTCAACCAGGAGCTTGTGGGAACGGTTCAGGAAGTGATGGTGGACGGCCTTTCGGAGCGCGACCCGTCCATGATGGCCGGCAAGACCAGGCAGAACAAGACCGTCCACTGGCCTGCCCGACCCGGCCTGGAGCCGGGGCAGCTGGTGAACGTCATGATCCAGCAGGCCGGAGCCTTCACCCTCAGAGGAGTGGAAAGCTGATGTCGAAGCTCACTCCCATGATGCGGCAGTACTTCGGCATACGGGACAAGTACCCCGGGTCCGTAGTGCTGTTCCGTCTGGGCGACTTCTACGAAGTGTTCGGCGACGACGCCAAGACGGTGGCGGCGGAGCTCGGCATAGTGCTCACAGGCCGCGACGCCGGCGCAGAGCGGATTCCCATGTGCGGCGTTCCGCATCACTCCGTGGACGGCTACATCGCCACGCTGGTGGGCAAGGGCTACAAGGTGGTCCTCGTTGACCAGGTGGAGGATCCGCGCTTCGCCAAGGGTCTGGTGAAACGGGAGGTCACAAGGGTCATCACCCCTGGCACGTTTGTGGACAGGCTTGACCCCGGCAAGAACAACTACCTGATGTCGGTGGTTCCCACCGCCGCCGGCTGGGGGCTGGCTTTCTGTGACGTGTCCACTGGCGAGCTCATGGCCACCGTGGTCCACGGAAACGACATCTCCCTCGTGCAGGAGGAAGTGGACAGGATCCAGCCCTCCGAGTGCATATTCCCGGGCGAAGAAGGTGACCCGTGCCCAATCTCAGGCGTGTCTACGTGGTATGTCAGGCCGGCCAGGGACTTCGACCTGCGAGCCGCCACCGAAACGCTCATGGTGCAGTTTGGGGTTGCCAGTCTCGAGGGGTTTGGAGCCGCTGACATGGACCTGGCCGTGCGCGCCGCAGGCGGCCTGGTCTCCTATGTGAAGGAAACACAGATGGGGGACGTGCCGCAGGTTTCCGGCATGCGCATCTACCATGTGAACGACTTCATGCGGGTCGACGCCGCCACCCGCCGCGCCCTCGACGTCGAAGGCCGGGAGCATAGCCTGATCAAGCTCATCGACGCAACGTGCACCGCCATGGGTAATCGGCAGCTCAGGGCCTGGCTGGAACGCCCCCTCCTGAGCCTTGACGAGATACGGCGCAGGCACGATGCCGTGGAGGAGCTCAGGGCCGACGTGTTCCTTCTTTCCGACGTGCGCGCGTGCATGAGCGACATGCACGACCTGCAGCGCACCTCCGCCCGCCTTGCCACCAGGCGCGCCGGCCCCCGCGACCTTCTGGCCATGGCCTCGTCGCTGGAGCGCTGCGCGGAGCTGCACGCGAGGCTCGACGGCGCCGGGCTTGAAAGCGCCCTGTTGCGCCAGCTGGCGTCGGAGGTGGACGGCTGCCCGGAGGCGGTCTCGCTGATACAGAGGGCCATCTCCGACGACGCTCCCGCCTCCGCCTCCGAAGGCAATGTGGTGAGGCCGGGCTACAGCCAGGAAGTGGACGAGCTGAGGCTCGCCAAGAAGCAGGGTCACCAGTGGCTGTTGGGGCTGGAGTCGCGCGAGCGAGAGCGTACCGGCATCAAGTCGCTGAAGGTCGGGTTCAACCAGGTGTTCGGCTACTACATAGAGGTGACCAAGGCCAACATCCACCTGGTCCCCGACGACTACGTGCGCAAGCAGACCCTGGTCAACGCCGAGCGCTACATCACCGACGAGCTGAAGCAGCTTGAGACGAAGATCCTCGGCGCCGAGGAGAGGCTGTCGCAGCTGGAATCGGCAATATTCGGGCAAGTCGTCGAAGAAGTGGCGAAACACCTCCCGTCCCTGCTCAGGACGGCGTCCGCCGTCGCCGCTCTGGACGTTCTGGCCTCCTTCGCCGACACCGCCCGCGCCCACAACTACGTGCGCCCCGAGATCACCGCCGACCGAGTGACCATGATCTCCGAGGCGCGCCATCCCATGCTTGAGCAGCTCTTGGGGCCGGGCAGGTACGTTCCCAGCGACATCTCGTGCGACGCTGGCGACGGCCGCGTCCTGATCATTACGGGCCCCAACATGGCGGGCAAGTCAACGGTGCTGGCCACCGTGGGCCTCCTGACGCTGCTTGCGCAGGCCGGCTCGTTCGTGCCGGCGAAAAGCGCCAAGCTGGGCATATGCGACGCCATCTACTACCGCACCGGCTCTTACGATGACCTCGGGATGGGAAAGAGCAGTTTCATGGTGGAGACCCTAGAGATGGCAAGCATCCTCAACACCGCCACCGAGCGCAGCCTCATCCTCGTGGACGAGCTGGGCCGCGGCACCAGCACCTACGACGGCATGGCTCTGGCGTGGGCGGTGGTGGAGTACATCCACGACCAGGTGGGCGCCCGCACGTTCTTCACCACGCACTACCACGAGCTTGCGGCGCTGGAGGAGCGCCTGCCGTATGTGCGCAACTACCACGTGGGCGCCGCCGAGCGCGGCGGGGAGCTCACCTTCCTGTACAGGCTCACCCGCGGCAGCGTCGACAGGAGCTACGGTCTGAACGTGGCCAGGATGGCCGGGATGCCCCGAAGCGTGCTGCGGCGTGCAGGCCAGATCCTCAAGGAGCTGCAGAGGCAGTCGGGGTCGCAGGGGAGCCAGATGACGCTCTTCGGATGGGACGACGTTGCCGCATCCGATGCCGCCCCTGGAGACACCGAGCCTGAGCCGGCTGGCGGGGCGCCGGAGCACGGGAACTTCCAGGGAAGCGACGGCGAGGGCATCGCCATAGGCCGCAGACTGCGCCAGGCCCTCTCGGAGGTGAACCCTGACCGGCTGACGCCTCTTGAGGCGCTCAAGGTGCTGTACGAGCTGAAGGGCATGGTGAACCAGTAAGAGGAGCGCGAGGGGAGCGTAGGCAGTGACCAGCAGGATACACCGTCTTTCGCCTGAAGTTGCCAACAGGATAGCCGCCGGCGAGGTGGTGGAACGCCCCGCCTCGGTGGTCAAAGAGCTCGTGGAGAACGCCGTCGATGCCGGAGCCTCGCAGGTTGCCATCGAGGTGGAGAGCGGGGGCCTGAGCCTCATACGCGTCATCGACGACGGCTGCGGCATGAGCCCCGAAGATGCCCTCCTGGCGTTCGAACGCCACGCCACCAGCAAGATAACCAGCGCCGACCAGCTTGAGAGCATATGCACCATGGGCTTCCGCGGCGAGGCCCTGCCCAGCGTGGCCTCGGTGAGCCGGGTGCGCCTGGTAACCAGGGAGCGGGGTGCCGAGCACGCGGTGGAAGTGACAGGCGAGGGCACGGACCTCAAGGGGCCAGTGCCCCTGCAGGCAGGCTTCGGCACCACCGTCGAGGTGAGGGACCTCTTCTTCAACACGCCGGCGCGCCTGAAGTACCTGCGCACACCTTCCACGGAGAACCGTCGCATCATTGAGACGGTCTCCAGGCTGGTGCTGGCCCACCCCGGCGTGGGCTTCTCCCTCTGGGTGGACCGGCGAAAGGTGCTCTCGACGCCGGCGGGCGGAAGCCTCCAGGACGCCATGGCCGAAGTTCTGGGCGTCGACACCGCCCGGGGCATGATCCCCGTGAGCTACGAGGCAGACGGCATCACGGTCGCCGGCTACATCGGCGCCCCAGAGGTGGCCCGTTCGGGGCGCGACGGCCAGTACACAGCGGTGAACGGCAGGCCCGTCACGTCCAAGACCGTCTGGTCCGCCGTGGACAAGGCCTATGACCGTTCGGTGGCCGCGGGCCGGAAGGCCCTGGTGGTGCTCTCGATAACCCTTCCCCCAGAGCGCGTGGACGTTAACGTGCACCCCGCCAAGACCGAGGTGCGCTTCGCCTCCGACGGGCAGGTGTACTCCGCCGTGCACCGGGCGGTCGTCGCCGGGCTCCGCACCATGGAGGCGGCCCCAAGGATGATGCCCGTGCCGCAGCAGGCGTCCGGTCCGCAGCCGCACGCAACGCCGCCCGCCCTCGAGAGGCAGGTGCGGCTGTTCGACGGGGCCGGCGAGATCGCCCACGCCGGGGCCGGGGCAGTCTGCGAGCGGCCTGACAGCCCCTACGGCGCACAGATGCCCGCCGAGATCCCCAGGGTCATCGGTCAGCTCGCCAGGTCTTACATCCTTCTTGAGGGCGACGAAGGCCTCATCATCGTGGACCAGCACGTGGCCCATGAGCGGGTGCTGGTGGAGAAGTACAGGCGCCAGTGGCTGGAGCGCAAGCCCGAGATGCAGCTCCTTCTGGAGCCGCAGATCATCAGCGTATCCGCCTCCGAGATGCAGGCCGTCATCGACGGCGCCCCGGCTCTCCGCCGCATGGGCTTTGAGGTGGAGCCCTTCGGCTCCACTGCCGTGGCGGTGCGGGGCATACCTTCCACCGCCGTGCGCATCGGCGCCGCCAGGGCGCTGGCTGCTGCAGTGGACGGTCTCACCGGCGCGGCGCCCTCCGCCGAAGAGCTGCGCCTTCCGGGCGCGCCGCCTGGTCTTCCAGAAGAAGTGGACCGAGTTGCCGTGTCGCTGGCCTGTCACACCGCCATCAGGGCCGGCGAGGCGCTTGACCGCACGGAGATGGAAGCCCTGGTGAGGGCGCTGTTGTCTGCCGAGGACCCGTTTAGGTGCCCGCACGGTCGCCCTGTGGTGACCGTCGTGCCGCTGGCCCAGATCGAAAAGGGGTTTGGCCGCCGATGAGCGGCATCGTGGTGACCACCGGCGTCAAGAGCGGCGCCCGCGAGCGCGAGCTCGCCAAGGCGGTCGCAACTGAGCTGGGCGCGCCCTTCGTGCCCCGCGGCGGAAGGTCGCTTGCGAAGGTGGCCCAGCTCGCCTCCTTATCCTGGAGACGCCCAGCTGAGCCAGGGGAAGGGGAGGGCGACGACGGGCCCAGGATCCGCGGAGCGCTGGTTGCCACCACGCAGGGCCTGAACCTTGTGGACCTGGACGACCCAGACTCGCCTCCGCTGTTCTTTCATCCAGGCATGGCCCTGAACCGCATAAGGAGGCTCCTTGCCGGCGGGCAGGACCACATGGTGGACGCCATGGGCCTGGCCGGCGGCATGAAGGTGCTGGACTGCACCTTGGGCATGGCTGCCGACGCCATAGTGGCGTCGCACGTGGTGGGCCCGGAGGGGCAGGTGGTTGGCCTCGAGGTGAGCCCGCTGGTGGCCGCCGTGGTCAGGCACGGCCTGGCAGAATACAAGGTGGGGGGAGCTGAGGTCAACGCAGCCATGAGACGAATCTCCGTGGTGAACTGCGACTGCCGCCAGTACCTGGCCGCGGCCGCACCTGGCAGCTTCGATGTTGTCTACTTCGACCCGATGTTCCGCAGGCCAGTCGAGGCGTCGCCAGGCATCGCGGGGCTGCGGCGGTGGGCGTGTCATGCGCCCATCGATGAGGAGACCTTCAACATGGCGCTGCGCGCGGCCTCGTCTGCTGTGGTGTTAAAGACCCGCCGGTACGCCCGGCCGCCTGCGTGGAGGGAGCCTGATCGGGTGGCTGGAGGGGCATCAAGCACCGTGAAGTATCTGGTGTGGAGGACTGGTCCGCAGGATGCCCAGTGAGCCGAAGGTCATTGCCATAGTTGGGCCCACAGCAAGCGGCAAGTCCGCGGTTGGGCTGGAGCTGGCCCTGGCGCTAGACGGCGAGATCGTGTCAGCCGACTCCATGCAGGTGTACGTGGGCATGGACATAGGCACGGCGAAGGCCACACCCGAGGAACGCGCGCTTGTTCCACACCACCTGATAGATGTGGCGCAGCCGGACGAGATCTTCTCGGTGGCCAGATACCAGGAGCTGGCTGGCGCTGCCGTGGAGGATATCTGGGCAAGGGGCAGGCTTCCGGTGCTGGTGGGCGGCACCGGCCTGTACGTGGACGCCCTGATCTATGGCTTCCTCTTTCCCGATGAGGGAAGGAACCCCGCCATTCGCGCGGAGCTGGAGCGCAAGGCGCAAGAGGTGGGCGTGGCCGCCCTTCACGACAGGCTTCGTTCGGTGGATCCGAAGGCGGCGGCCCGCATACACCACAACGACCTCAGGCGCATCGTGCGGGCCCTTGAGGTGTACCAGGTCACCGGCGTTCCCATCTCCGAGATGCAGCGTCGCCACAGGGGCGGAAAGCGCTACGACGCGCGGCTGTTCGGCCTCACCATGAGCAGGCAGCAACTGGTGAAGCGGATCAACGATAGGGTGGACCAAATGGTGGAGCAGGGCTTGCTGGACGAGGTCAGGCGCCTGTTGGGGGCGGGATACGGGCCGGAGCTCACGTCGATGCAGGCCATAGGCTACAAGGAGTTCGCCGAATACGTGCGGGGAGAGGCCACCCTGGAGGAGGCCCTGGAGAGGATCAAGGTGGGAACCCGCAGGTATGCCAAGCGTCAAATGACTTGGTTCAAGCGCAATACTGACATCGAATGGATCAACATGGACGACTACGCCACGCCTGCGGAGGCGGCAGCATACATCGGCCAGGCCACCGCCGAGTGGCTTGATGAGGCAGGATACTCAGTTGAACGAGAGAGATAGGCGAATAGCAAGGATCCTGGACGTGCCTGAGGAGCTCATGGGGCTTGCCGCCGAAGCCAGGGCGGAAGTGGCTATGGACGTGGATAGAATTGAGGCCATATGCAGGGAGAACACCGCCAGGGTGCTGACTGCCATGGCCGCGGCCGACCTCAGGGACTACCACTTCGGCGGCACTGAGGGCTACGGCTACGACGACACCGGCCGCGACGCGCTGGAGCGCGCCTTCGCGCTGGCCTTCGGGGCTGAGGCCGCCCTTGTGAGGATCCAGATGGTGTCGGGTACCCACGCCCTGGCGTGCGTGCTGCTGGGGATACTGCGCCCCGGTGACCTTTTGGTTTGTGCGTACGGCGAGCCCTACGACACGCTACGCACGGTGATAGGCATCTCGGGTGCAGCTGCCGGGTCGCTCCTGAGTATGGGCGTGAGTTACCTCCAGGTGCCGCCGGCGGCACACGGCGAGCCAGATCTGGACGGCATCGCTGAGGCAGCGGCCGGAGCCCGCATGGTGCTGGTGCAGCGTTCCAGGGGCTATTCATGGAGGCCGCCGCTCTCCATCGAGGACATAGGGCGCATAAGCCAACGCGTGGCCCAGGCCAACCCTGAGGCTATAGTGTTCGTTGACAACTGTTACGGGGAGTTCACCGAGGTGGCGGAGCCCACCATGGTAGGGGCTCACGTTGCCGCCGGGTCCCTGATAAAGAACCCCGGAGGCGGCATAGCTCCGTCCGGCGGATACGTTGTGGGCAAGAGCGACCTGGTGGAGCTGGCGGCGACGCGCCTCACTGCCCCTGGACTCGGGTCGCACCTCGGTCCGACGCTGGGGCACACCCGGCTTCTGGCGCAGGGGCTGTTCCTGGCGCCCAGGGTCACGGCAGAGGCGCTGGCCGGCTCGGCCTTCGCCGCAGCCTTCCTGAGGCGGCTGGGCCATGAGGTGTCGCCGCTTCCAGGGGAGGCCAGAAGCGACACGGTGCTGTGCGTGCGCCTGGGCTCGCCGGAGAGGGTGAAGGCCTTCTGCGCGGCGGTGCAGGCCTCGTCGCCTGTGGACGCCGCCATCACCCCGGTGCCCGACGACATGCCAGGCTATTCCGACAAAGTGATAATGGCAGCCGGGGCCTTCGTCCAGGGCTCGTCGATAGAGCTGTCGGCGGACGCGCCCATGCGCGAGCCGTACGACGTGTTCCTTCAGGGAGGTCTCATCAGGCACCAGGTGGAGTTCGCCATGCTGAGATACGCAGCGTGGCTCTACAGGAACGAGGGTCTGTGATGCCGAACAGTGCATCGGGAGGGAGAGTTCGTATGCAGCGGACGCCGAGTCGCGTCGCCCATATGATGCTGTTGGTTTGCACCGCGGTCGCCCTGGCGATATGGCTTGGGCTGGGGCTGGCTCCTCCGGCTGCAGGGGCGGCACGCGCGTTTGATGGCCTGCCGGCAGACGGGCCGCGGCTTGCCTGGCAGCTGGAGAGCGTGTCAGTGTACCAGCAGGCTCCGGCGGTGGCGGTGTGGCGGATCCGCGGCTACCTGCCCTCGGGTTTGAATAGACTGACTCTCTCGCCGGTGCCAAACGGGATAGAGCCGGGATCCATCGTCGCCACGGTGGAGGCCGGACACGGCGAGATCACGGCCGTGACTCATTCCGTCGCAGATCGTCAGGTACAGGTGCAGATCGTGATGCCCGAATGGGGGGAGGCCGCGGTCAGGCTGATCTACACCTTCCCCGGCCTCACCTGGAGCGCATCGTACAGCGCCCGTGTCGACGGCGCCGGGGAACAGGTAGCCTTCCACGGCTGGCGGAGGCTCACCAACACCAGCGGCGTGGACCTGCCTCCCACGATGGTGCAGATGGTTGCCGGGCCCTCCAATCACCTGGGCCAGATGGCCCAGTACAGGGGCGGGGCAGAGCTGAAGCATACGTCCATCCAGGTGCCTCTGCGTCAGGGGCTGCCTGACGGCGCCGAGATCCTCACGCCCATCGCCAGCCTGTCCCAGGTGCCTGCGAGGCTCCTGCACGTTCTGGATCGCATCCCGCTGACCGCGCAGGAGACCGGCGCCCCTCGGGAACAGGTGCAGGCTGCGCTGGGTTTGGAAATCATGCTGCCCGCAGATGGGCAGGATGTGAGCTATCCCTTGCCGGCCGGGGAGCTCCGGGTGTACTCGTGCCTGCCGGACGGGTCCACTTTCCTTCTGGGCAAGGACGTGCTCCAGGCCGCCGCCGGCGCCGGGCCGGTCATCGCGGTGTTGGATCCCACCCCTGCGCTGCGGGCGGAGAAGTGGCGCACGGACCAGAGGAGGATAGGCACCGGCTCAGTGGAGGAGGCCTACCAGATCAAGCTGCTGAACTACGGAGCTTACGATGCGCAGGTGCTGTTGATCGAGGCCTTCCCCGGCGACTGGACCATCCTGCAGAGCACCCCGGTGGTGCCGACGAGGAACGCCGAGGGGATGGCGCAGTTCACCCTGACTGTGAGGGCAGGCGAGAGGGTAGAGCTGCTGTACCGCGTCAGGTACACGCAGTAGGAAGGCGGTGCCGGAGGGTTGTCATTTCCCCGCGGAGAGGTACGCTCCAACTCGTGGGGCCAGTGCGTGGTGATAGAGGAGCCCCTGGAGGCGCCGGGCAGGCCTGCGCCGCCGCTTCCGGGGTGGATCGGGCACCCGGGCGCACTGGAGTCCATCGCGTGCAATCTGAAGCTGGTGCGCGGCATCGGTCCCGTGACCGAGCGACGCCTCAGGGACGAGGGCTATAGCGACGTATACAGTCTTCAGGAACATCCAAGATGGGGCAGTGGCGCGCAGACGGTGATCCGCTGGATAGAGGAGCGGGACTGGGCGTCGCTCCTGTCAAGAAAGGCTTCTGACCTCGGCCTTCTGGGCCTGTGCGATCCGGAGCACACGGTATTTCTTGATATTGAGACTACGGGCCTCTCGGCATCGGCTCCGCTGTTCATGGTCGGCATGCTTCTTCCGGCCAGCTCTGGCCTGCGACTGTGCCAGATCTTCGCCAGGGACTACGACGAGGAGCCGGCGGTGCTGGAGGAGGCGGTGGCGCGGCTGTCGTCGGCTCACGCTGTGGTGACGTATAACGGGCGATGCTTCGACGTGCCCTTCATCCATCGGAGGCTGGCGTACCACGGCCGCGATGAGGCCTTCACCGGCCTCGTGGTGGACCTTCTGACCCACACCAGGCGGGCATACCGTTCCTACCTTCCGAACTGCCGTCTTGCCACGGTTCAGACCTCCATCTTGGGAACTCCCCGCGAGGGGGACATCCCCAGCGAGCTCATCCCTGAGCTATATCAGACCTTCGTGCGCACCGGCGATGCCGACGTCATCCTGCCTGTCATCGACCACAACGAGCTTGATCTCCTGGCCATGGCCGACCTGCTTCCTAGGCTCGCGTAGTGGCCCGTCAAAGCCCCCCAGAAAATAGCGCGCGCAGATCCCGCCCGGCATAACATGGCCCCCGCATCATATAGATGTAACGTCAGAGCGCAGGTACAACCCGCGTCCGTTCTGCGCACGATGCGAGGGGGGCAAGCGGATGGAGAGATTCGATATCTTCAAGCATATCGCTGAGCGCACCGGGGGCGATGTGTACATAGGCGTGGTCGGTCCGGTGCGTACCGGCAAGTCCACCTTCATCTCGCGGTTCATGGACATGGTGGTGCTGCCCAACATCGCAGATGCGAACGAGCGCGAACGCACCAGGGATGAGCTGCCGCAGAGCGGAGCAGGCAGAACCATCATGACCACCGAGCCGAAGTTCGTCCCGGGGGAGGCCGTGGAGATCGCCATGGCCAACAACATCAGGGCGTCGGTCAGGCTCGTGGACTGTGTGGGATACGCGGTGCCAGGGGCCCTTGGGTACGAGGAGTCAGACCTGCCCAGGATGGTGCGCACCCCGTGGTTCGAAGAGGAGATATCCTTCCAGCAGGCTGCCGAGGTGGGCACGGAGAAGGTCATCAAGGAGCACTCCACCATAGGCCTGGTGGTCACCACCGACGGCAGTATCACGGACATACCCAGGAAAGACTACGTGGAGGCGGAGCGCCGGGTCATCTCGGAGCTGAAGGAGCTGGGCAAGCCCTTTATCGTGGTGCTGAACTCCCGGACTCCGCAGTCGGAGACCGCCACCGCGCTGGCGCAGGAGCTCACCGACGCCTACGACGTGCCGGTGATCGCAGTGGACGTACTGAGGATGCAGGTGGACGACGTAGGCCGGGTGCTGTCGGGGGTCCTGAAGGAGTTCCCCGTGAGCGAGATAGTCGTGCGCCTGCCTGAATGGGTGATAGAGCTGCCGAAGGATCACCCTGTGAGGGAACAGTTCGTTGCGTCGGTGAAGAGCGCCGTGGCTGCTATGAACAAGGTAAGGGACGTGCAGGACGTGCTGGCCGCTCTGGCGGCGTCGCCGAACGCCGAGAGCGCAGTCTTGCGGCTGTTGGATCTTGGCACCGGCAAGGTATCTCTGGAGGTGACGGCGCCCAGGTCGCTGTTTTACGCGGTGGTGTCGCAGCTGTCTTCGATGGAAGTGAAGGGCGACGCAGACGTCATGAAGATGGTGGCGGAGTTCGCAGCCGCCAAGCGGGAATACGAGCGGCTGGCGCCGGCGCTGGCGGCGGTGAAGGCGGTGGGCTACGGAGTGGTGATGCCCTCCCAGGACGAGGTCACCTTCGAGGAGCCCCAGATCATCAGGCATGGCAGCAGGTGCGGAGTTCGCCTGAGGGCGACGGCCCCGTCAATCCACATGATCAGGGCCGACATAAAGACGGAGGTCACGCCGCTGGTGGGCACCGAGAAGCAGAGCGAGGAGTTCGCCAGGCGGATTGCGGAGGAGTTCGCGGAGGACCCCTCGAAGATCTGGCAGACGGAGTTCCTGGGCACGCCCATGCAGCAGCTCATCACCGACGGCATCAAGTCGAAGCTGGCGCGGATGCCGCACCACGCGCAGCAGCGGCTGCAGGACACCCTGCAGAAGATCGTGAACGAGGGAAGCGGCGGGCTGATCTGCATCATACTGTAAGCTAGCGTGAACCCGACGCGATAGAGCCGCCGTCCGCCGTGGCTGCTCAAGCCGACCTGTGGGTGGGTCGCCGCGATGGCTCTTTGCCGCTCACTCCCGCAGAAAGAAGGCCGGCTGAGCCCTTCGGGCCCTTCGCGTGCAGTAATAATCCGCCCCTGGAGTGGAAAGCATACTGCACGGAAGGGGGCGACGAGGGATGATCAAGTCCGACCTGGTGGACCAGGTGGCCCAGAGAACAGGTTTGACGAAGAAGGATTCTGCCCGAGCCGTGGACGCCCTGTTCGAAGCCATCCGCGAGGAGCTGCAGAACGGCGGGAAGGTGCAGCTTGTGGGCTTCGGTACCTTCGAGGTGAAGCAGCGAGAGGCCAGGATAGGCAGGAACCCCAAGACCATGGAGGAGATAAGGATACCCGCCAGGCGCGTCCCTGTGTTCAGGCCCGGAAAGGAGCTCAGGGACTCCGTGACCTGATGGAACCTGGCCTGACAGGACCTTGCGTGTAGAGGCGCATGAAGCGTAGCGCGCAATGCGGCTACGCTTCTCATGCTGCTACTGGCCGGGGAAATGGCACCGTACCAGGTGGATGCCGATGGAGGCGCCGGTTGAGGCGGCGGCGGGAGCGACGCCTGTGGCTGGTTTCAGCTCCGGCTCTTGCTCGAGGCATACCCGCTGCCTCCTGGGACACCTTGGATAGTAACGGCACCCGGCGGGCGTCGCGGCCGCGGTCGGCTCGTCGGAGTCAGGGTCAGCGCTGCCCAGGGACTGGCCGGGGCCCCCGGGGCCGGCTCCGACGCGTGCCAGCGACCAGCGCCTGCTGGACTGGGGCGAGATGGAGAGTTTCGACCGGCGACGCCGTCCAGGGACGGCAGCCAGCAGGCTGAGGGTGTATGGGTGACCCGGGGAGCCGTACACCTGGTCGGTTGGCGCGAGCTCCACGATCTGCCCTGCGTACATCACCGCAACCCTGTTGCACATGTGATAGACCACGCCCAGATCGTGGGCGATCAGCAGGTAGGCAAGGCCCAGCTCCGCCTGGAGGTCCTGAAGCAAGGCGATGATCTGCGCCTGCACCGAGACGTCAAGCGAAGAGAGGGGCTCGTCGGCCACTATGTAGTCAGGATGCATGGCCAGGGCGCGGGCGATGCCGACGCGCTGACGCTGGCCTCCGCTGAGCTGGTGCGGATATCTGTCGAGATGCTGCCGGGACAGACCCACCCTCTCTATGAGCTCCACCGCCTCCTGCCTGCGCCGTTGACGGGGCACTCCGCGGGCTGACAGAGCCACGCCGATGGTGTGGGCCACCGTGTAGCGGGGGTTGAGGGAGCTGTACGGGTTCTGGAACACGATCTGCGCCCTCTGCCTCAGAGCCCGGTGTGACAGGCGCCCTCCAGGGCCCCATATGGGCTCGCCGTCGAACAGCACCTGTCCGGCGGTGGGGGGCAGGAGGCCCACCGTGGTGCGGCCGAAAGTGCTCTTTCCGCAGCCGGATTCGCCCACCAGCCCTACGGTTTCACCTGGGTATACGTCGAGGCTGAGGCCGTCCACAGCGCGGATCGTCACGCTGGTGGCTCCAGCGAGCCTCTGGGCAAGGAATGACTCGGCTATCTTGAAGTGTACTTTCACATCAACGGCGCTGACCAGCGGCGCAGTCGGATTCGTATCGTTCATTCGAGTCACCTCTCCATGGCATTATAACATGTCACGGATATGCCATGTTCGGGCGTGGTGCCCTGTAGGTGGCCGTTATGGAAGCTAGTGGATTTTAGCTGTTGACACTCGCTCCTGCCGAGTGCTAACATTAGAACAGTCGAATACGCGCGTTTGAAGATGCACTCTTCTGTTGTGCATCCGCTGAATCTCCCCGCCAGGGGGGAACGGGGGACCCACTTTTTCGGGGCGAATCTCTGCGTCAAGCAGGTAGGGCTCTATCCTTCAGCCCGAGCCCGGCAGCTAACCTCGTAAGCGAAAGGAAGGGACGCCCATCACGCCCAGGGCCGTCCCTGGGCTTCATTTTGTCAAGAAGCCTTCCTTTCCTTTCCTTTTCACGCCGAGCGTATAGCGTATCTTGAATTCCTATATGATGGAGGGCATTACCATGAGGACTAGGCACTTCTTGGTACTGGCCACGATTGTGGCGTTGGCGCTTGGCACAACTGCAGGCGTTCCAACGCTGGCGGCTACGAAGCTTTCTGTCATCATCGACACCGAAGCCAACAGGGCCGACGAGGCCCAGGCTATCGCAGGTTACCTTCAACAGGTAGGCATCCAGGCAGACGTGAGGATCTGGGAGTGGAACGCTCTGAAGGAGAAGCTGCTCGCCGGCGAGCGGCAGCTGTACCTCACCGACTGGGGCAGCGCCTACTTCGATCCCTTCGATATAGTGGTGCCCAAGCTCCGCACCGGGGACAGGGGCAACTACTCCTTCTATTCCAACCCGGAGTTCGACGCCGCGCTCGACAGGGCGCTGGCAGCCAGGACAGATGAGGAGCGCGCCAGAGCCTACCGGGAGGCCCAGGCCATCGTGATGCAGGACCTGCCGTGGGCCTTTGGGTACACTCTGCTGACGATTGAGGCGGCCAGGTCTGAAGTGCAGAACTGGCAGCCGGCCATGGACGGCAGACTGAACATGCACGATGTGTCACTGTCCAGGGGCGATACCATCATCATAGGTATGGGCACTGACAGGATCGTCACGCTTGACCCCGCCGCCTATAGGGATCGCCACACGGAGACCGTGATCCGCAACATCTTCGACGGCCTGGTGACCAGGACTTGGGACGGCAATGTGGTTCCGGAGATTGCCGAATCGTGGGAGCGGGTGTCAGATACCGAGTGGGTGTTCAGGCTGAGGAAGGGCATAAAGTTCCACGACGGGTCGACGCTCACCGCCGACGATGTGGTGTTCAGCATCAACAGAGTGGTGCTGGAGGGCGGCATGGGCGATGGCATGACGTCGCCTCGCAAAGGCCTGCTTGGCACCGTGCAGCGGGCCGAGAAGATTGACGACAGCACCGTTAGGGTTGTGCTCTCGGAGCCGTTCCCTGTGCTGCTTCAGGCGATGGTGCACGTGCAGATCGTCCCCATGGCGTACGTGCAGAGCGTCGGAGACGACGGCTTCGCCAGGCAGCCAGTGGGGTGCGGCCCGTTCCGCTTCGTCGAAGGGCGCCTGGACGACAGGGTCGTGATGGAGCGGTTCGATGACTACTGGGGTGGCGCCCCCGACATACCGCCCGTGGGGCCCGCCAAGGTCAGGCGCGTGATATTCCGCATGATGCCTGATCCCACCGTGAGGGTGGCTGCGCTGATGTCTGGCGAAGTCCACATCATCCAGAGCGTACCACCACACATGGTTGCGGCTTTGGAGGCCGATTCGCGGATTCAGGTGAAGACCGTCGAGGGGACCACTGCCTACAACCTGGAGATGAACGTCGCCAAGCCGCCGTTCGATGACATACGGGTGAGGCAGGCCATCAACTACGCCATAGACTGGGACGCCATAATCGCCACCATATACGAGAACAACGCAAGCCGTCTCGCCTCGCCATTCCTGCCCAGCGGGTTCGGATATGATCCGACGGTGAGGCCATGGCCGTATGATCCGGCGAAGGCCAGAGCCCTGCTGGAGGAGGCGGGCTTCTCCACCAGATGATACGCCTTACGAAGCTGCAGGTCAGGGTGGTGGAGCGGATCATCGCCACCATCCCCCTGGCCCTGGCAGTGGCGGTCGCGGCGTTCGTCTTCATGAGGATGCTGCCTGGTGACCCGGTGGACATCATGATGGGCGAGGCAGCCGGCGTAGCTCAGGGCGAGATCGAGGCGCTCCGTCGCCAGCTGGGCCTGGACCAGCCCATCCTGGTGCAGCTGAGCAACTACCTTAAGGGGGTCTTCCGCGGGGATCTTGGCTACTCCATCATCAGGGGCAGACCGGTGGCGGAGGTGATAGGCGAGGCGATCCCCGCCACGGTGGAACTGGCGGTGTGCGCCATGGTCATCTCCGTGCTCGTAGGGGTGCCGCTGGGCACGGCCTCAGCGCTGAAGCAGAACACCGCCCTTGACAGGGCCACCAGCGCCGCGTCGTTCCTGGGCATCTCCATGCCTCCGTTCTGGCTAGGCATAGTTGCCATACTGGTGCTGGCGATGAACCTGGGGTGGCTTCCCACATCGGGGAGGGCGCCATACGGATACGAGCCTAGACATATAACTGGCCTGTTCATCCTGGATTCGATACTCACCTGGGATCCGGAAGCGCTGGCGGCTTCCCTGAGGCACCTGGTGCTTCCTTCGCTGACACTGGCCACCGGGGTTACCGCGGTGGTGGTCAGGATCACCAGGTCAAGCATGCTTGATGTGATGCGCGCCGATTACATCACGTTCGCCAGGGCAAAAGGAGTGCCCGAAAGGGCGGTAACGGTGAAGCACGCTCTGAGAAACGCCATGATACCCACTGCGACCCTGGTGGGCCTCGAGTTCGGATCGCTATTGGGCGGAAACATGATCGTGGAGACGATATTCAGCTGGCCGGGGCTGGGCAGGGTGGTGGTGGACGCCATCTTCGCCCAAGACTACCCTGTGGTTCAGGCAGCGGTGATGGTATACGCCCTGACGTACGTGGGCATGAACCTCATCACCGATATCGTGTATACGGTGCTGAACCCTAGGATGAGCATCTAGAGGCAAACGGAGCATCGCTATCAACAACGAAAGGGGGACCCGCATGAGCCATGCAACAGTTCAAACTGAAGAGCTGACCTACTGTCCGCATGTGGCAGACTCCCATCCGTCCTATGAACCGGTGGTCTTGTTGCCCAGCGCCTGGCAGCGGCTGTGGGCCCATAGCGGGGCCCGAGTCGGACTGGTGTTGCTGGCTCTGTATATGGTGTGCGCGGCCTTGGCGCCGGTGTTGTCGCCACACGATCCCACAGCGGTGAACCTCATGTCGAGGCTGGCCGCGCCTTCCCTTTCCGGCCCGTACATCCTCGGCGCAGACCAGCTAGGCAGGGACATCCTCTCCAGGGTACTCTATGGCGCTGGGGTGTCCATCCTGGTTGGGCTGGCCACGATTGCCGTGTCGGCAGGAGTGGGGATCACCCTCGGTATGATCGCGGGCTACGTCGGGGGCAAGTTCGACGCCCTGGTATCCAGGTTCACTGAGCTGCTCCTGGCTTTCCCTTACATGATCTTCGTCATAGGTGCGATGGCCGTCATGGGCCCGGGCTTCTGGAACCTGATCTGGGCTCTGAGCTTCAAGGGCTGGGTCGAGTTCTTCAGGTTAGCCAGGGCGCTGACCATGGCCGAGAAGTCAAAGGAGTACGTTGAAGCAGCGCGGGCCCTGGGCCGTCCCACGCCGGTGATCATCGCGGCTGAGATCCTTCCCAACATCCTCAGCTCGCTGATGGTGCTGGCCACCATGAGGATGGGCAAGATGATCGTGATGGAGTCCTCCCTGAGCTTCCTGGGCCTGGGCATACCGCCGAGCATACCCGCATGGGGCTCAATGATCAATGACGGAAGGCGCTTCCTACTGACCTCATGGTGGGTGGCCACCATCCCCGGCATCGCCTTGGCAGGGCTGGTGCTGGCCATGAACCTGGTGGGGGAGGGTATGCGCGACGTGCTCGATCCGAAGCTGGTGAGCGGGTCATGACGATGAGGCAGGCAGACGCCACTCCCATCCTGGATGTGAGGAACCTCACCACCCACTATCCTTCGCCTGTGGGCCCCGTGAAGGCGGTGAACGATGTCAGCCTATCCCTGCGCGAGGGAGAGATCCTTGGTATAGTGGGGGAGTCCGGATGCGGAAAGAGCGCGCTGCTGCTCTCCGTGATGAGGCTGGTGCCCTTCCCGGGCAGGATAGTCGGCGGATCGGCGTTCCTGGAAGGGCAGGACCTCATGGCACTGGACGAGGCCGCCATGCGGAACGTCAGGGGCCGGAAGATAGCCATGGTGTTCCAGGACCCGATGACCAGTCTCAACCCCGCACACCGCGTAGGGCAGCAGATCGTGGAGGCCATGGCCGTTCACGGAATAGGGGAGAGCGGTGCATCGGGCGGGGAAGGCGCCGGTAACAACGGGGCATCGGCCTCGCGATGGCGACGCCAGAGGGCCATCGAGCTCATGGCGCAGGTGGGTATACCGCACCCCGAGACCCGCTTCAACCAATACCCGCACGAGTTCAGCGGCGGCCAGCAGCAGAGGATCATGATCGCCGTGGCGTTGGCCTGCGGCCCCAGGGTGCTCCTGGCTGATGAGCCCACCACCAGTCTGGATGTGACCATCCAGGCGCAGGTGCTTGAGCTCATGAGGAAGATCAACGAGGAGACAGGGACGGCCATCATGATGGTGACCCATGACCTGCCCCTTGCCGGTGACTTCTGCCACAACATCGCCGTGATGTACGCCGGAAGGATCGTGGAGTACGGGTCGGCGGATGCCGTGATGGAATCACCTGCGCACCCGTATACCAGGGCTTTGCTAGCATCGATGCCCGAATTCGGGCGTCGAGAGAGGCTGGTTCCTGTGCCCGGGGAGGTGCCTGATCTCAGCCGTCTTCCGTCGGGCTGCGCGTTCTGGCCCAGGTGTGCCCTGCGAGTGGACGTGTGCATGGAAACCCGACCGGAGCTCGGTGAGGTGGAGCCCGGCCATCTGGCGGCGTGCCATCTGGTGGCGTCGTGCACGGCCTGCGCGTGATCCGGAGCCTCGTAAGGGCTGCTGGAAATCGCCGAAAAGCAGGCTTGCTTCTCCGGCGCAAGCGTGCTAGAATAAGCAATGTCAGCAGTCGGGGCGTGGCGCAGGTTGGCTAGCGCGCTTGCTTGGGGTGCAAGAGGTCGGGAGTTCAAGTCTCCCCGCTCCGACCACTTTTTTGTGGTAGACGCCTCCGAAACTCAGTTTCGGGGGCTTTCGCATATGTTAGTGCAGTTGACGTGGGGGATACGGCATGCCATCTTCCGTGATTAGAACCGGGCCTGAGGTGGCAGCGAAGCTATCTGACACCGCGCAGATGCTGCGTGCCAGGATGGAGGGGCTTGATCGTCCCAGCGTCGGACTGGCACTGGGCAGCGGGGCGGCCCGGGGCCTTGCTCACATAGGCGTGCTGAAGGCCCTGTTGGCAAACGCCATCGCCATCGATGTTATGGTGGGCTGCAGCATAGGTGCAGTGGTGGGAGGCTGCTACGCTGCCGGAGTGGAGCCGGACCAGATGGAGGACATCGCACGCTCCATCGACAAGAGGATAGTCTTCCGGCATCTCGACTTCGCCGTGCCAAACAGAGGCGGCCTGATCGCCGGCGCCAGGGTGTCGGATCTGCTCAAGGAGCTGACCATGAACAAGACCTTTGGACAGCTCAGGATAGGGTTTGCGTGCACTGCGGCTGATATCCACACAGGCGAAGAGGTGGTCCTGGAGACAGGAGTGCTGCATGAGGCCATCCGAGCGTCCCTGTCGATACCGGGAGTCTTTCAGCCTGTGGTGATGGGTTCCAGGGTGCTGGTGGACGGGGGTATCGTCAACCCGATCCCCGCCAACTACCTTGTGGCCATGGGGGTTGACGTGGTCATCGGCGTGGACGTCACGCCGGAATTGATACCGTCAGAACGTGACATCGGCAAGCCTCCATCCATCGTGTTCACGCTGATAAATGCATTCGACATCATGGCACGGGTGGTATCAGAGCCCACGGCTGACATTGTGGACGTGATGATCAGGCCGGACGTAGGCCGGGTATTTGGAGGCGACTTCTGGCTTGCAGACGAGCTCATCGAGCGAGGGTGGGAGGCGACGCAGGAACAGATCCCAAGGATCAAGGAGGCCATCCGCGAGGCGAGCCGGCGGCCGCGCTAGGGTGATCTTCCAGGGAGCTGAGCAGGGGCCAGGGGCCGCGCGCCCAGCCCCTGGCCGAGAGGCTCATCGAGGTCAGCATATAATGAACAGCCTGCGGAATATCAGGAAGACGATGATGTCTATGATCACCACCCAGAACCACAGCCACCAGGGGAACAGAAACCACTGTGCCTTCACGTCTGCCATCAGGTTTCACCTCCATTTCGGCCTGACCTATCTTATTGAGAAACCTTCTGACTTGCTATTGTGACCTAGTGACGGTATTATCGAGAAGGGACCCGGAAGGGGCAACCGTTTCCGGGAACTCCCACGGCGCTTGGCTCGTTAGGACGCTAAGAGATAGGCGCTGATTCGCAAGGTAGGTGTCGCGCGGAATGATAGATAACAGCAAGGCTTGCGAGGACAGCCGGCTGGATCCTGCTGCTGAGCCCGCATCTGACGGAAGCGCGTGCGCTGAGTCTGAGCAAGCCGCCGGCCTCGATGTGAATGCAGGCACCGCGGGGCAGCTTGATATGGAGCCGACCGAAGGCATGCCGCTGGAGCAGGATCCGGCTGAACAGGATGGAGCCGAGCGGGAGGAAGCTGAACGCCTGGAGGCGGCGAGGCGCAGAAGAAAGGCCGTGTGGCGGGAGGCCATGGAGTACGTTCAGAGCATCGCACTGGCCATGGTGCTGGCCTTCGTGATCATGACATTCATAGGCAGATCCTTTGTGGTGGAAGGGGCGTCTATGGAGCCGACGCTCCACAACCGGGAGCGCATCATCGTCGAGAAGGTTTCCTACCGGTTTCGCGAGCCGAGACGCGGCGAGATAGTGGTGCTGAAGAACCCATGGCGTCCGGATTACACGGGGTGGCAGGCAGCCGCCGAGGCAGTGCGTGAGATAGTGGACCTGTCCGGCTCGATGAGGCCCTACATTAAGCGCGTCATTGGGGTACCCGGCGACACGATACAGATCAGGGGCGGCACAGTATATCTCAACGGTGAACCACTCAAGGAAGACTACATACTGGAGCGGCCGCGGTTCGATTTTCCGCCGGTCACCGTGCCAGAAGGTCACGTCTTCGTTCTGGGGGATAACCGGAACAATTCGGACGATAGCCGCGGGAATGTAGGCTTCCTGAAGATAAGCCGGATCATGGGCCGGGCAGTATTCAGGTATTACCCGTTCAACCGTATGGGTGTGCTTCCGCGCCCGGACGTATTCAAGTAGTCGGGAAGCGCGACTAACAACGAACAACATGGCCATACGCTGAAGGGGCCAGCCACGAATTCGTGGTGGCCCCTTCGGCTAAGTCGCGCGAACATTTGGGTCAGTTGTCGGTCAGATGTGACGTGCAATGAGGGCAACGCACGGCCTTGATGGGCACCAAAGACAGGCAGTAAGGGCACTCCTTGGTGGTGGGTTCAGCCGGAACCTCCGGCACAGGCTTTGCGGTCCTTTCAGCCATATCCCTCGCCTTGTTGATCCACTTGACCAGTACGAACAGTGCAAAGGCTACGATCAGGAAATCCACGAGGGTGTTGAGAAACATCCCGTAATTCACCGTGGCAGCTCCAGCCGCTTTGGCATCTGCCAGGGACGCGAACCCCTTTCCTGACAGGTCGAGGAACAGGTTGGAGAAATCCACTTTGCCTAGGAGCATGCCCAGGGGGGGCATGAGCACGTCGTTGACAAGCGAGGTCACGATCTTGCCGAACGCCGCGCCCATCACGACGCCCACGGCCATGTCGACGACGTTACCCTTCATGGCGAAGTCGCGAAACTCTTTCAGCACAGGCATCAACCCTTCCGCAGTCGCAGTCATTCTCCGCAGGCGCGAATACCCTGCGATATGTGTGAAATTCGCTGATACTGTACGGATTCCTGTGAGGCCCGGCAACCGGTAGCAGAGAAAAGAGGAAAAGAGAAGAGCCCGTGCTACGCACCGGGCACGGGCTCCAGATGGTTAAGCATCGGTGGCGTCGACTGGTGCGAGAGGAGGGATTTGAACCCTCACGGGGGTTGCCCCGTCAGATCCTAAGTCTGATGCGTCTGCCGTTCCGCCACTCTCGCAAACATAAGATGGTCGAGGTGCCGGGACTTGAACCCGGGGCCTCTTGGTCCCGAACCAAGCGCGCTACCAAACTGCGCTACACCTCGACTTCATTGCCTCACGGCACATAACCAGTATATAGCCTCTGCTTGCAGGTGTCAATCGGATTCGAGCTCTGTGTGTTGGCGGACTGTGATATTGTCACCCCGTAACGCGACGGAGATAATGTCACTCGGTCAGGACGGATCTTTGTTCACGACTCTGTTGACAGCGGTGCACCATCTTCGCCAGAATGTGCATGGGGGTGACCTCTTGTGCAGGAGATGAGACAGCTGAGCCTGTTCGACCCGGTGCCGGATGAGCATGACGTGGCAGGGGTTGAGCAAGAGCCGGACAGCCTGGAGGCCGTAGCCGCCGAGGTGGCCCAGTGCACCAGGTGCAGGCTGTGCGCCGGCAGAACCAACACCGTGCCCGGTGAAGGCTCACCCCACGCCAGGATCATGTGGATCGGCGAGGGGCCCGGGGCAGATGAGGACAGGCTGGGCCGGCCCTTCGTGGGCAGAGCCGGGCAGTTGCTCACCAGGATAATTCGAAGCATGGGCCTGACCAGGGAAGAGGTGTTCATCGGCAACGTCGTGAAATGCAGGCCTCCGGGAAACCGTACGCCGCTTCCGGATGAGGTGGGAACATGCCTGCCTTATCTTGAGAGGCAGATAGCCCTGATACAGCCGAAGATCATAGTCCTCTTGGGCGCGTCGGCGCTGCACGCTCTCATCGACCCGTCAGCGTCCATAACCCGCATGCGCGGAACCTGGCTCACTCGGAACGGGATCATGGTCATGCCCACCTTCCACCCTGCAGCGCTCCTGCGGGATCCCGGCAAGAACAGGCTTGTATGGGAAGACATGAAAAAGGTAATGCTTGAGATGGAGTCTTGAGAGCGGATAAGGCATACCGGTGGCGGCGGCATAATACTCTTGCTGTAAAGGCAAGGTATACGAGGAGGTGCCGCCACCATGCGATCGATGTCGCCCTCTCAGGCGAGTGCCAGGGCGCACATTCCCACGTGGCGAACGGTCTTGGCGGGCTTCGGCGTCAGTTTGGCAACGACGTTGGTCCTTTCAGCAATAGGAGGTATCGTCATGACCGTCGTCACGGTGGACGCCGCGACGGTGGACGCCGCAGTGCCTGTCATAGCGTATCTCAGCGCAGGTATGGGGGGACTGTACGCGAGCCGACTTGCAGGTGAGAAGGGAGGGCGAAACGGTCTGCTGGTGGGGATAGTCTATCTCGCGGCGGTGCTTGCGGTATCGGCTGCGGTGATCAGGGAACCCATCAGCATGGAGGTGCTGGGCACCAAGGGCGGTGCGATCCTGTTGGTGGCACTGGTGGGAGGCATCATCGGGGTCAACGTGTGAGGTCTATCGGAGGGATCGGCTATTGTTGCCTTTCGCGATTTCCTGGTTTGCTGTCGCGACGCATGCCTCCAGAGAGAATCGGGCATCCGGCAGGGCCGGTGTGCCCGCTTTTTCGTACTGTAGCTAAGATAGTATCGGCGGAAGGATTTCCTCCTGAAGTGACGAACAAGTACGCAACTGGCAGTTGCCAGCGAGTATATGAAAAACCGAATAGGGGGGATAAGAAATGATACATCTCGCGCGCGAGGATGTCCTGCGGGGCCTCGAGAGGTTCCGAAGCATAGCCAAGCAGGACTTCCTTGCGAGCAACCTGACGGACAATCCCGAGTTTTGGGCAACTCAGGCCGCCACCAGGCGCGAGCAGTACGACAAGCTGATCGAACTGGTTAAGAGCGCGGGTGTGCCCGCAGCGATCGAGAAGGCAGTCGAGTGGTACAGCGCGATACCTCCTCTACACGATGAGCCGGAGTTCAGTCACGCTGAGTTGCGCGGTACGAAGCAAGCTCTTGAGGTGTTCTTCAAGGCTGTTGGCATAGATCGGAAGACGATAAGAGAGGCCAGAGGCCAGAACAGGACGACGCGCGTCTAGGCGCGTTGTTTTGCTATCATGGCCTGGTGAGGCCACACTCCCGAGCTGAGCCCGAAGGGAAGGCGTTCGCCCTTGCGGGCTCAGTCCGTTGTCAGTGTATCTTTCGGATAAGGCCCGTCACCTTTCCCAAGACCGCGGCGTTTGACGAGATTATCGGCGAGTACGCCGGGTTCGCAGGCTCGAGCCGGATGTGCCCGTTCTCGCGGTAGAAGCGCTTCACGGTGGCCTCGTCATCGATCATCGCGACAACGATGTCTCCGTTGTTCGCTGTGGGCTGCTTGCGCACGATCACCAGGTCACCATCGAGGATTCCCGCCTCGATCATGCTATCTCCAACGACCCGAAGAAGGAAGCAGTCCTCCTGGTCGGCCAGGGAGCGGGGAAGAGGGAGGTAGTCGTCGATGTTCTCCACGGCGAGAATGGGGTTACCTGCAGTGACCCTGCCCACCAGCGGGATGCTGGCCACCTCGCGCGGGGCAAAAGGAAGATCGTCTGGGCCGAGAAGCACCTCGATGGCTCGGGGCTTGGTGGGATCCCGGCGGATGTAGCCCTTTTCCTCCAGGCTGGCTAGGTACCCATGCACCGTGGAACTAGATTTCAGGTTCACCGCCAGGCCGATCTCCCTCACAGACGGAGGATAGCCCCTGGACTCCAGTACCTTGCAGATATACTCGAGGATCTGCTTTTCCCTGTGACTCAGGTGCGCCACGATCACCGACCCCCTTCACTGAGACCCAGTATAGCATAGAGTTCCAGGGCGCGCAAACAAGTGTTCGATTCAGGCTTGACCGAGAACATATGTTCTGGTATCATGGGGTTACCGAACATATGTTTGGAGGGTCTGGAAGTGCAGAGGAAGGCTGGCATCGAAGGGGCGGCTGAAGGTCACCGGAGGTATTCGCGTCTGAACAGGGTTCTCCGCGTTGTGACTCCCGTGTGCGCCATGATCGTGGCGTGCCTCACCGTATGGGCGGTGGCGCAGGCGCTACCGGCCGGCGGCGCCACGGAGGGCGCGGAATACGTCACCGTGGTGGTGAAGCCAGGGGACACCCTATGGAGCATCGCGAAGCGGATCGGCGGCAACAGAGTGGATCCCAGAGTGGTGTGCGAGCAGATAAGGTCCGCCAACGGGATCGCCAACGCCATGATATGGCCTGGCCAAGTTCTGAGGGTGCCGCCGTGGATCTGAGCCGCGTTCCATGATACAAGATGGCGCCCCGCAGGGAGGTCCTCCCGGCCATGAGGGGCGCCTGCTTTTTTCTTTTCCAGAACGTCGCATAATACACATTATGTTAACTAGTGTGTGGGTTCAGCGGTTGGCATGTCGGACAGATAAAGGAACTGGTGGATCCCGTCTTGATCTTCACGATGGACGTCCCGCACTTCGGGCACGGCTCTCCTTCCCGGTATCCCACGGCCCACTGGTCTTCCGTGTAGCCTCCAGGACGCCCGTAGAAGTCCTTTTCATAGTAGGCAGCACCCGAATGTATGGCCGCCTCCAGAACGCGCCTTACAGAGGCGTACAGCGCGTCGATTTCCGCCGCGCTCAACGACTGAATGGGCCTTTGTGGATGGATCCCGGCGCCGAAGAGGATGTCGTGGACGTAGGCGTTGCCGATGCCCGCAAGGTTCCTCTGGTTCAGAAGGAACGCCTTGATCATGCCACGGCGGCCCTCAAGAAGCTTCCGGAATGCCTCCAAGGTGAAGTCAGGATCCAGCGCCGATGGGCCCAGAGTGGACGTCATGGCGTGCGAGCGCAGCTCGTCGGTGCGAACTAGGTGCACGTATCCGAACCACCAGAACCGTATGGTGAAGCCGGTCCCGTCGTCAAGATCGACGCGGAACTGGTAGACGTCGGGCCCATCGCTGGGACTCGCACAATACAGAAGATCCGCGCCCATGCCGAGGTTGATGAGGAGCGTGTGGCCGGGCTCCACCGAAACGAACAGCCACTTGCCCTTGCTGGTGATCTCCCCTACCCTCTTACCAGATAATGTATTGATCATCTGCTCGGGGGGCATGTTCAGACACTTCGGCTGGCGGACATCAACACCCGCGATCGGCTTACCCCGCAGCTCACGGGCCATTTGACGAGCGAGCACGGCAAGTTCCGGGAGTTCAGGCATGGGAACACGTCTCCTTCGTCAGCTGGAGTACACCTGGCCTGCGAAAACGGCTGTGCACGCCATCGATGCAGCTAGTGGCCGCAGCTGCTGCAGGAGCCTCCGCTGCACGATCCGCAGGCGCTTCCCGCCGATGAGCTGAATGCCGATCCGGACTTGAAGCCGAACTTGGAGACAAGCTTTGTCACGTCGGTGGATCCGCAGTCCGGGCATTCAACGGTTTCCGAAGACGATCTGACCAGCGTGTCGAAGGTCCGGCCACAGCCGTTGCACTTGTAGTCGAATATAGGCATGAAACGTTACCTCCATTGTCTTACGTGGACGAGTGTGCGCCACCAGTGCGGGCCGCCGCGGGCTTTACGCATCAAGCAGCTGGCGCATCATCTCCGCGTTGGTGGCTGCTTGGCCCGCGTGGCAGTTGTTGAAGAGCACCAGCGTCCTGTCGGTCTCCGAGGCCAGCTTGCGAACGCGTGGCACCCACTCACTTAGCTCTTCCACTGTATATAGGTAGTCGTACCGTTCCCAGGCCTGCTCATGCTTCCACCACTTGGCGGCGTTCCTCCCGTGGAACCGAACGTATGCCAGGCGAGACGTGGCCACCGCAAGTGGCGGGAACAGCCCCCTCAGACGCGGCTCGTCGACGCAGCAGAAACCGAGCCCTTCCTCGCGCAGCAGGGCGAACGTTCGCTCATGAACCCACTGGATGTTTCTGAACTCCACAGTCACCTCAACCTCGGGAAGCAACTCTCTCAGGCGCGCCACGTACGCGGCGTTCTCGCCGGTGGGCTTGAAGCTCCACGGGAACTGCACCAGGACGCAGCCGAGCTTGCCGGCCTGCACCATCGGCTCCAGAGCCTCCATGAACGTAGAGAACGCTTTACGCACCTCTTCCTGGTCGGTGCTGATCTCGTGCGTCATGCTCCTGTGCGCCTTGACGCAGAAGGTAAACCCGTCAGGCGTACGGCTGCACAGGCTCTCGATGGTCCTGCGCACCGGCATGGTGTAATAGGTGTAGTCCAGCTCCACAAGGTCGAACCGGGTGGCATAGTACTCGAGCATGGCCCGCTGCTGCGTGCCTGGAGGGTAGAAGGGCCCTATCCAGTCCTTGTAGCTGAAACCCGAGGTGCCCACCTGAATCATGGTCCTGCCTCCAGGTGCATCCTGAACATCAGCTCGACGAACCCATCGCTGAACGAAACGTCCCTGGGGGCGGCGGGAAACAGCGCCACGTCTCCTATGACTCCGGTGTCAGTCCGCTGCCCCCAGTCGGTGACGGCTCCGGTGTACACCATGCCATGAGACAGCCTGCCGTCCTTCTCCACGACATACGTGCACACCACGTCCAGCTCTCCCAGGGATGCCCCTGACTCCTCCATAACCTCGCGCCTGGCGGCGGCCTCAGGCGTCTCCCCCGGAAGAAGCTTGCCTCCAGGGAACTCCCATCCTCCGCGTCCCTTGTTCCTGACCATGAGAAGCTGCTGCCCAAGCCTGGGCACTACTATGACGCTGTCCGGCGCCGGGCCACATCCGCAGCCGGGCACCTCGAAGCGAAGAGTGGTGTTTACTCCAGGGCCCCGCAGAGTGATGCATGAACCCTTGGTCAGGCCGTCATTCAATGCTCCAGCTCCCTGCCTCTTACCACTAGTCTGGATCCGTGCTTGCTGGTGATGGCGTCCAGCACCTGGTCGGCCTTACGGCGTTCCGGTGCAGCCTCAGAAGCCGACTCGAACAGGCTCAGCTGTCGCTGGTCGGTAAGGCCCGATAGGCACACCCCGATCAGTCGCACCGGTGGCATGTCCCCCAGGTCGTCCAGGATCGAGCACGCCGTGGAGTACACGGTGTCGTCGTCGTCGAAGGGCTCAGGCAGGCTACGCCCCCTGGTTATCTGCTTGAAGTCTGCGAACTTCACTTTCAGGGTGACTGTTCTGGCCAAGAGCCCAGCGCTGCGCAGCCGCCGTCCAACTCTGGCCGAGTGGCGCGCGATGGCCCTGCGAAGCACGTTCAGGTCGGCAACGTCTGAATCGAAGGTGTGCTCCGATGCGTACGATTGTCTCTCCCAATCGGGGCAGACGGGGCTGTCGTCTATGCCTCGGGCAAGCCTGTAGAGCTGCGCGCCCCACTTGCCGAACCGCTCCACCAGCCACTCCTGCGGCCAGGCCCTCAGGTCCTTCACAGTCGCGATACCGAAACGCGCCAGCGCTTGGCTCCCCTTCTCCCCCACGCCCCACAGGTCCCCCACCGCCAGGGGCTCCAGGAACGAGTCCACCTGGTCTTCAGTCAGAACTAGCAGGCCGTCGGGCTTCGATCGAGATGACGCCAACTTGGCCAGGAACTTGTTGGGCGCGATCCCCACCGAGGCGGTGAGCCCCGAGGAGTCGAGGATCGCCCTCTTGATGCCCTCCCCCATCGCATGCAGACCCTGGTACAGGCGCTCACAGCCGCTCATGTCCAGGAACGCCTCGTCAATGGACACTTGCTCCATAACAGGCGCCAGCTTCGCCAGAGTGTTCATTATCACTTCTGACACCTCGGCGTAGCGCTTCATGTTCCCGCGGACGAACACCGCGTGAGGGCACAGACGTTCCGCGGTGGCAAGAGGCATCGCCGAGCGCACACCGTACTTGCGCGCCTCGTATGAGCAGGTGCTCACCACCGACCTGGCTCCTCCCCTGGGCCCCCCCACGATGATGGGACGGCCCCGGTACTCCGGGTGGTCGTATGCCTCCACCGCAGCGAAGAAGCAGTCCATGTCCACATGGGCGATGGTGCGCAAGGCACATCACTCAGTTCTTCAGTAATATGGAGACGGTGTCGCCGTTGTTCAGACAGGCGGCATTGGCCTCGTCGGTGTCGATATGCATCTCCAAGGAGAAGGTGGGATCGACGCGGACCAGCACCTCGTCGAAGATGAGCGCACGGTCGCCGTCCACCTTGACCATGACTACGTCGCGGTCCTTCAGTCCCAGCTGCTGGGCGTCCTCAGGGGTCATGTGTATGTGGCGCTTCGCCAGGATCGCTCCGGCCTCCAGCTCAACGCTGCCGGCGGGCCCCTGAATCTTCAGGGAAGCGGAACCCTCCAGGTCGCCTGAATCTCTCACAGGCGGGTTGATGCCCAGCGCGAAGCAGTCGGTGCGGGACACCTCCACCTGGGTGCGCTTGCGGCAGGGGCCGAGGATTCGAACGTTTGCGATGGAACCTTTCGGGCCGATGAGCGTGACGGTCTCCTCCGCCGCGTACTGGCCTTTCTGGCTCAAGTCCTTCTTGACGGTGAGCTGAGCGCCTTTTCCGAACAGCGTCTCGAGATCGGCTTGTGATACGTGCAGGTGCCTGTTGGATACACCCACTGGAACAGTGAAGGTCGTCATGCAGTTGCCTCCTTGTGAATTACATCATCCCCATGATAGACCAGCCCGGGATCAAAAGCAAACGTGCTCCTCAGCAACGTTACGCCGCCCCTGCAGGCCACCTCTGGACAGTCCCTGGGCGGCGATCTGGTGTTGACAATCACAGCGCCGGGGCTGTAGAATCAATGTAGCGCCGACCGGCGCATGCAGGGGAGTAGCTCAACTGGTAGAGCATCGGTCTCCAAAACCGAGGGCTGCGGGTTCGAGTCCTGTCTCCCCTGCCACTTTTTTGTGGGTCATACGGGCCGCCTGGCGTTCCAGGCGGCTTCTTTTTTTTCGCCGCGCCCGGGGCTACTCGCGGATCCCCAGGCGCTTCATCCGATTCTGCAAGGTCTGCCTCGGCAGTCCAAGTTCACGCGCGGCTGCCGAGATGTTGTTCTCATGCTTCGCCAGTGCCAGGCAGATCATGTTCATCTCCACCTGGCGGAGCGTCCCGTTCAGGTCCATTCCTCCCGTGGCCTCCTCATCGGCTACCCGCTGCGGCAAGCCCGAGCGTCGCGGCGCTTCATCCGCGGAGGAACCCGCCGTCGGCGCCTTCTCGTGATCCCGTCTACACATGTATGCAGGAAGGTGCTCCATGCCGATAAGATCCCCCTGCATCACTTGCACCGCTGACTCGATCACCCGTTGCAGCTCCGCAACGTTCCCAGGCCAGCTGTGGCTCCTGAGAAGGGCCATCACGTCATCGGCGACACCCCGCACCGTCGATCGGAACTCCTGGGCGTAGTGGCGGATGAAGTGCTCCACCAGGGGGCCGATGTCGTCCCGACGTTCCCGAAGCGGAGGAACCTCGATCACCGCTACGTCCGCGCCACCGAAGAGCTCCTCCACCAGGTCGTCCAGGTTTGCTCTGGACTCGGCAGGCAGGGCAGCCGTGGCCACCAAGCGCACGTCCACGCTCCGGTCCGTCTGCTCCCCCACCCTCGCGACGGCGCCGTCGCGGATGGCCTTTCCAAGCCGCGCCCGAAGATCCGCGGGGATCGCCTGCACCTGCTGAAGGCAGAGCGTGCCTCCGTCGGCCACCTCGAACAGACCTGGCATGTTCGACACGCCTGTCCAAGGGCACCTGGCGGTTCCGAAGATGATGTTCGCGAGGAGGCTCCCGGGAAGCGCCGCGCAGTCCTGGGATATGAACGGCTGCCATGCCCGAACGCTGTAGCTATGTATGCATTGTGCCAGGAGCTCCTTGCCGGTGCCGGCCTCTCCCCACAGCAGAACAGGCAGCGAGCGCGAAGAGGCTTCCCGCGCAGCTGCCACAACTGAACGCATTTTCTGACCACTTGCCACCACGTCGGAGAAGGCATGTGACGCTGCGCCCGCCCTTCGATTGGGCATCAGCTGGGGACGGCCGTACGCTTCGGCAACCAGCTGGGCCTGAAGCGTTTGAAGGGCTTCCGCCAGGCGCCTGAGCAGGCTGACGTCACGGCATACCTCCACGGCGCCGATGAGCCTTGCGCCTGCATACACAGGAAGCGTGGAGTTTATGGTGGTGATGGGTTGCCCGTCGCGGCCTATCAGCGTTCGGGTGCCTCCGGCGGCGCGGCCAGTCCTGAGCGCCCACAGAAGGGCGTTGGTGTCGTCGGACAACGACGGGAACACCGCCAGGATGTGTCTGCCCTCAACTTCGGCAGGCTCCAGGTCGTGCAGGGTAGCCGCCGCACTGTTGTAGAACACCGTGACTCCGGACATGTCGACGATGTGGACCCCTTCGTCCACGGAGTGAAGCGCCGCTTTCAGGCTCGCGTTGAGATGCCCTAGGTCGACACTGCTTCCAGCCATTGACGACATCTGCATGCACCCCCAGCCAGCTGTACGCCCAAATATGGGCGCCCAGTAGTATTCTACCGTACGCGGTAGGAACTTGCCAGCATACGGCAGGGCGCATACAGGTTCCAGAACTGCCCTCAGTTGAGGGCCGCGGAGATGATGGCAGTGAGCAGTTGCCCGAAGCTCAGTCCGACGGCTTTGGCCGCATCCGGAAGAAGGCTGACCTCGGTGAGGCCTGGAAGGGTGTTGACCTCCAGCACCCAGGGCGTTCCGTCTGCATCCACCATCAGGTCGGTCCGCGAGTAACCCCTGCAGCCCAGAGCGGTGTGGGCCGCCAGGGCCAGGCGCCTGCACTCATCGTCGGAAGCCGGGCTGATGCGGGCGGGGATAATGTGATCGGACTTTCCCGGGGTGTACTTGGCATCGTAATCGTAGAACTCATTTGCAGGCACTATCTCAAGCACCGGGAGGGCCTGGGGCCTGCCTGGTTCGGGATACTCCAGAACCCCTACGGTTACCTCAGTGCCGGCAATGAAACGCTCCACCACGATCCTGGGATCGTAACGGAAGGCGGTCTCGAGGGCCTCGACAAGCTTCCCAGTCTCCCTGACTATGCTTATGCCGACTGTGGATCCCTGGCATGCGGGCTTGACCACGCAGGGCACGCCGATCTCGCGGACGCACCGCGAGGTGGCGGCGCCGATCCCGCCAGAGCGCTCCACGGTGATGAACTCAGGAGTCCGGACGTCTGAAGCGACGAACAGCTGTTTCGACATGATCTTATCCATGGCGAGGGCGCTGGCGAGAACGCCCGACCCCGTGTATGGCAGCCCCAGCAGTTCGAGGGCGCCCTGCACGCATCCGTTCTCCCCGGTTCCGCCGTGCAGGGCTATGAAGACGACGTCCGGCCTCATGGCGGCCAGCCTGAACAGGTCCTCTTCGGCTGGGTCCACGCAGATCACCTCGTGCCCCAGCTCCACCAGAGCCTTCTCCACTTGCCTGCCGGAACGGAGCGACACCTCGCGTTCGCTGCTGTTCCCACCGAGGAGTACTGCTATTCTCAACGGCTTGACCATGCCAGCCCTCACCTCATAGTCATAGGAGTAGTCACAGCGGCCAGGCGCTGAGCACCGCGCTGAACACCGCCAGCGTTGCCCTTCCGGCCAGAAGCACGTAGACGGCGCCTGCCAGCGCCAGCAGGCCCCGCAGGGCCGCTGCAGCGCGGCCTCTTGCTGCGGCGTAGCCTCGCATCCTCACCCACATCACCGCCACCAGCACGTAAAGCGCCACGGCTGAAGCTTGGAGAAGGTCCATAGCCAACGGGCATCACCAGTGCAGTGTATGCCCTATTCTAGCCCATCGTCCCACTCCCTGAGCACAGCCATGGCAGCCACGTCGGTGAAGTCAGCACGAAGCGGTGTGACGGAGATCTCACCGCGCCGGATCGCTGCGGTGTCGAAGTCTCCCTCATCGGGCCCATCCAAGACCGGCACGCCGCATAACCAGTAGTATACCTTGCCACGGGGATCGGTCCGCCTGTCGAATACGTTGCAGTAGCGCTGCACCCCCAGGCGCGTTACGGTGAAGCGCGAGAGATCGGCGCCGTCGGGCACGTTCACGTTCAGGAGCACGCCTTGGGGAAGCCCGTTTCGCAGCACCGCTTTGGCGATGGCCACGGCTGCCGAGGCCGCGTGGGAGTAGCCGGCAGGTTCATAGTCGGCCGTGGACACCGCCAAGGACGGTATCCCAGCGGAGGCCCCCTCCATCGCCGCCGCAACGGTGCCTGAGTACAGCACGTCGGTGCCTAGGTTGGGGCCGCGGTTAACGCCTGTCACGACGAGGTCTGGCCGCTCCGACAGCAGCACTTCCAGGGCCATCTTCATGGAATCGGCGGGAGTTCCCGTGGTGCTCCAGGCCTGAACGGCTCCGGGCAATCCCAGCTCTTCGCAGCGGATTGGAACGCCCATGGTGAGACCGTGGCTCACCGCGCTGCGCTCCCTGTCGGGGGCGCAGACGTACACCTCAAACCCGGCATCGGCCATGGCGACGCAAAGTGCCCGTATCCCAGGCGCCCAGATCCCGTCGTCGTTACCGATAAGCACTCGATGCATCCGCGGCCTCACCAGTTATCCATTTCAGCCTGAAGCACTCCAGGCAGGGCCAGCACGTGTTGGAGGATCTCGGCGTAGGGAGACCTGCCCACGTACTTGGCGTTCTCGTGGCTGATGTTTATCTCTATGGTCACCGTGGCGTCCTCGCGGTCCACGTTGACGTCTGTGGCGACGATGTTAAGCCCGAACCTTCCGATTTCTGTTGCCACTTCGCCCAGAAGCCCCGGACGGTCAATGGCCTTCAGGCGCAGCACCGTTGCCTCGTGCGGGAAGTAGCGCCGCTCCAGTCGGGCCATGAGGGCAAGCACCAGGTGCACCAACACTGTGCCTGCCATCGCCACGGCCACCATTCCCGATCCAGCCGCCATGCCGATGCCAGCCGTGGTCCAGAGGCTGGCCGCGGTGGTGAGGCCCCTGATGGTGATGCCCTCGTGCATTATGGTTCCCGCTCCGAGGAAGCCTACTCCGGTAACGATCTGCGCGGCCACCCTTGCAGGGTCGCGCCCTCCCATGGCTGCCACGCCGCCGAACCCCCTGATGCTGATCAGCGTGAACAGTGCAGACCCCAGGGAGACCAGCGCGTGCGTGCGCAGGCCGGCCGATTTGCCTTGCCGTTCTCGCTCGAGCCCGATCACGGCTCCCAGCAGCACCGACAAGGCCAGCAATCCCATGCTCTCCGCTACGTCTATCAAGTGCTCCATTTGCGTTCTCACTCCAGTGGCTACCGTCGAATTCAACTGCTTCCTTTCGAGAGCCTCAGCACCTCGCATGCTGTGGCCTTAACCAGCTCGCGCGTCTGGTGCATTGCCTGGATCACCGGCCCGATGCACTCGTCGCCGGCGATCTCGCGAACAGCCTGCACTGCCAAGAGACGAAGGTCCTGGTTCTCAAGGCAGATCAGCACCAAGGGTTCCACCGCTCGGAGGTCGCCCATCCACCTGAGGGCCTGAATCGCGGCACACCGTACGTCGTGCGATTCGTCGCCCAGGCATTCGATTAGAGCGTCCACGGAGCGCCTATCACCTATCTTGCGAAGTGCCTCAACCGCTTCGTATCTTACACCTGCGTCAGAGCTTCTCAACAGCTCCATCAGGGCGTCGATGGCCTGTCGTTCCGCGCGATCTCCCAGGAGCTTGATGAGGCGCTTCTTCATGTACGGGGGGGCCGCCTCCAGTTCGTCCACGACAAGCCGCCACACCAGGTCCCCTCTGGCGTTCCGAAGGGCGCTGAGGGCGCTGTAGTACACGTATACGCTATCGTCTCCAAGGGCTTGAACCAAGGCGGCCACTGCCGACGGATGATCCAGCGAAGCGAGGCCTTCAACTGCCCAGAGCCTCACGGTCTCATCTGGATCGTTCAGCGCCTCACCTAAGGCCGGCAGGCACCTGGGATCGCGCATCTTGGACAGCCCATAGGCGGCAGCGCGGCGCATGTTGACGTCTCCAGTGGCAAGCACATCGATGAGCAGCTCAAGCAGCTGCACGCTGACCTGAGCCACCTGTTCGGAGGCGGGAGAACGACGTTGAACGTCTATGCGCGCGATCTCCCGTTCCAGGTTCTCAAGCTGTTCGATTATGGACTTGACCTTCTCGCACTCAGGCGCCGGAGCCTTCAACAAATGCACCCCGCATCATGCCGCAACTAGGGGAAAACTGAAAGAACATTCGACGCTCCGGCGCCCGCTCCCTGCCTGCTAACTCTTCTTCAGGCGGAATCTGTTCTCTGTGCCGCTCCGCAGCCTCTGGACGTTGGACTTGTGCCGAACCACCGCGAAGACCGCCACCGCGGAGCTGGCCACAACGTACGCCCCAGGAGCGCCCACCAACAAGCACACGATGGGAACAGCCACGGCGCCGACCATGGATCCCAGAGACACATAGCGAGTGAGCGCCACCACGGCCATCCAGATCAGCGCGAAGGCGATACCCGCCTGAGGCACGGCGGACATCATGAATCCCCAGGAGGTGGCTATGCCCTTGCCCCCGCGAAACTGCAGGAACACCGGCCAGTTGTGGCCGACCACTGCCGCAAGGCCTGCAACGGCCGCAACGGAGGGGCCGGCACCCAGCGCCTTCGCCAGAAGCGTGGGAAGAGCGCCTTTTCCGGCGTCCAGCACGAAGGTGGCCAAGGCGAAGCGCAAGCCCAACGTCCTGAGCACGTTGGTGGCGCCTATGTTGCCGCTGCCGTACCTGCGCACGTCTACGCCAGTCCACACCCGCCCGAGGATCAGGCCGAATGGAACGGAACCTAGCAGATATGAAGCTGCGATAAGTAGTATGTAGAGTGCTGTCAAACGCGACTGCACCTCCTGGACTAGGCGTTCGGTGTTCAGCTCCGCTTCTTGAAGGCAACCTGGATCGGCGTGCCCTCAAAGCCGAAGGCGTTACGGATTGTATTCTCCAGGTATCTTCGATATGAGAAGTGCACGTATTCCGGGTGATTGGCCCAGAACACGAACTGAGGGGGCCTGGTGTCAACCTGGGCTCCGTAGTAGATCTTGACCTCCCTGCCCTTCTCCGGCGGAACGGGGTTACGCAGCAGCGCGTCCTGAAGGAGCGTGTTAACGTCCGTGGTGGAGACGCGCCTTCGGTGCTGCATGGCGCATTCCCGCACCACCTGTATGAGGCGGCTCACCCTGCGCCCCGTAAGGGCCGAAACGAAGACCACCGGCGCATAGAGCATGAAGCTCGTCAAGGTCCTGAGCTTTCTTTCGTACTCCTTGGCGGTGTCCTCATCCCTTTCCACGGCGTCCCATTTGTTCACCACGAGGACGGATGCCTTGCCCCTGTCGTGGGCATAACCAGCGATCTTCACGTCCTGCGCAGCAGGCTCCTCGGTGCCGTCTACGAGGGCGAGCACGACGTCGGACCGTTCGACGGCTCTGTATGCCCTTATCACGCTGTACTTTTCCACGCCGGATTCGATGCGCCCACGCCTGCGGATGCCGGCGGTGTCGATGATGACGTACTTCTGTCCGCCGTGCTCGAAGGACGCGTCGATACTGTCACGGGTGGTGCCAGGGACATCGCTGACTACGGAACGGTTCTCGCCGAGAATCCTGTTGACCAGGGACGATTTCCCCACGTTCGGGCGGCCCACCACTGCCACCCGTATGACGTCCTCTTCTGGCTCTTCCGCAGGATCGGCTTGGGGAAGGTGCTTCACCACTGCATCCAGGAGCTCCGCGATGCCGCTGCCGTGCAGCGCCGAGGTGGGTATCACCTCATCGAAACCCAGGCCGTATAGCTCGTAGTCCATGTGCCGCGGATCGTCCACCTTGCTGGCAGCCAGGATCACCGGCTTGCCTGACCTGCGAAGCAGCGACGCCACCTCGTCGTCCTCGGCTGTCAGCCCCGTCCGCGAGTCCACCACGTAGATCAGCGCGTCCGCCTGTTCTATCGCCAGCTCAGCCTGGCGGCGAGTTTGGGAGGCGATGGTGTCGCGAGGATCCTCCTCGATACCTCCCGTGTCCACCACGTTGAACCTCTGGCCAGCCCATTCCGCGGAGGCGTAGATCCTGTCCCTGGTGACACCGGGAGTGTCGTCGACTATGGCTAGCCTCGAGCCGATTATCCTGTTGAAGAGGGCCGACTTGCCCACATTGGGCCGTCCCACGATGGCTACAAGACGTTCAGGCATGTCACCAACTCACCCCACCCGCTAGATCAGTCACGGCGTCCACCATCCCCTGGGCGGTCGCCTCAGTGACCATGAGAGGCAGGCCGATGATGGATTCCAGCTGCTCTGGCCGCATATCGTCAAGGAAGACGTCGCCCCCTCGCCTTAGCATCACATCGGGCACGAGCACCACGTCGCTCTCGGTAGCGCGCGTCTCCCTCAACGTGCGCACTTCCTCGGCAATATCCTGCCCAACTACTAGACCGGTAACGGTGATATTGGGGCCGAAGAACCGGTTCACCACGGGCAGCACGTCCACCCTGAGGCCGCGGATGGAGTTGAGCCTCTCGCAGGCGTCGCCGATCACCTTCGCTCCCAGCACCCCGGTGACAACTATCAGCCTCACAGGCCGCTTGAAGGCCTCTGGGAGAGCCGGCTCCAGGGCGCCGAAATCGTCGAGGAAGGTCCGGGCCAGGCCTATCCCGTTTTCCAGCTGCGGATAGTCATCGTACGCGTCTGCAGGGGGCACCGGCAGGCCGGCCAGGAAGTAGAACTCGTCGGCGGCGTACGCGTGCCTGTACCGTACCACGACGTCGATGACGCGCTTTGCGTCGTCGGCGGTGACCGGAGAGAGGTCAGGCAGCCCCAGCCTGTGCCGGGTGAGCCCAACGGGAACCACGCCCACCGACGCCACAGCCGGCCACAGCGCTGTGAGCTGCTCCAGTGTGGCCTCCAGCACCGCACCGTCGTTGTGCCCGGGGACCAGCACCACCTGGGCGTGGATCTCAATCCCAGCCGACGCCAGTCTCTTGAGGGTAGGCATGATGGGCCTGGCGCGTTTCCTCCCCAGGAGCTTGCGCCTGACCTCCTCGTCCGCGGCGTGCACCGACACGTATAGCGGAGACAGCTTCATGGCCTCGATTCGCTGAAGGTCCATCTCAGATACGTTGGTGAGGGTCACGAAGTTGCCCTCGAGGAGCGAGAGCCTGTAGTCGTCATCCTTGAAATAAAGGCTGCTCCGCAGGCCCTTGGGCAGCTGGTCGATGAAGCAGAACACGCACTTGTTGGCGCAGCGCCGCTCACAGTCGAACACCAGCTCATGAAAGCGCAGCCCCATCGGTGCGTAGCCGTAGTCCTCCAGGCGAACCTCGGCCTCGAGAACAGAGCCGTCAAGTTTCTCCACTTCCACGCGGAAAGCGTCCTCCGCGCACATGTACTGGTAGTCTATCACATCTGACACCGGCTTGCCGTCGATGGCCAGCAGCCTATCCCCGGCCTCGATCCCCAGCGCCTCAGCGATGCTGCCCGGGTCTACGCCTGCGATTACCCCCATGGAAATGCCCTCCTGAAAACAAAAACGGAGAGGAGAGCGGCGCTCTCCTCTCCGACGGCTCGGTCGGCTACTGAACGCCGAAAGGCGTTGTGGTGCCGAGGTCCTTGTACCTCTCGTTGATGATGGTGATGTCGCTGTCGGATCTGAGCTCCGCCGCCAGCTGCGTAACGCTCTTCGCCTGAGAGGCCTTGTATGCGCTCTCCACGTTGTCCCTGACTTCCTCGAAGACGGCCTCGTACGCGTCTTTCCTCTCTTCCACCTTGATGATGTGGTAGCCGAAGTCGCTCTTCACCGGGTCGCTGATCTGGCCGGGCTGCATCGCGAAGGCTGCCTTCTCGAACGGCTCCACCATCTGCCCGCGCCCGAACCAGTCAAGGTCGCCGCCGTGTATCGCCGACATGGTGTCGATGGACCTCTCCTGCGCCAGCTGGGCGAAGTCTGCGCCCTGCCCGAGCTGGGTGACGATCTCCTTGGCCTCTTCCTCGGTCTCTACCAGGATGTGCCTGGCCCTGACCATCTCAGGGGTATTGTACTGGTCTTTGTGCTCTTCAAAATACTTCCTCAGATCCTCATCGGTGATGGTCAGATCCTTGGTGGAGTACTCCATGACCAGCAGGTTCATCTCAATGTTCTTCCTGAGGTCGTCCTCGGTCATCCCGTACTGCCAGAGGACGCTGTCGAAGCTGGAACCGAACTGCTGGCGGATGGAGTTGAGCTCCTCTTCGACTCTATCCTTTGAAACCGTGATGCCGGCCTTCGCGGCTGCCTGCCTGATCAGGGCCTCCGTGATCATCTGGTCCAGAACGTTGTAGCCGGCCGCATCTTCCATCCTGGCGATGAAGTCCCTCTTAGAAATGCGCTCACCGTTGACTATGGCCACCGCTGAAGCCCTCGTCACGAGAACCCACACCACTGCCACCACGGCCAACGCGACCACTGCAGCGATAACAGCATACAGACCGCGCCTGCGCTTGTCCATATATCGGTTTCCCCTTTCTCGAACACCGTCTACCATGATCCCAATGCCCCAGCTACACTAAACGAACAGCTGAAGAGGGCAGTTCCCTGCCTCAGTACGTTAGCTAGTGTAGCACAGGGCATATGGGGTGTCAATTTGCGCCCGCGCGCACCGAGACGCATTCTGCCTGCTAGTTACCTTGTTCGTCGTCCGAGTCGTACTGCACCTGCTTCCGCAGATCATAGCCCAGACGGTCGCCGATGGTCACGGTCTCGTCGGCCTTCTGGTCCTTCATGTACTTGCGGTACTCGTTGCGCTCGCCTTCCTCCAGCACTTGCCGCGCCGACAGGCTGATGCGGTGCTCTTGGGGCTTGATGCCTATGACCTTGACGGTGATCTCGTCGCCCACCTGTACAACTTCATCCGGGCGGCTGATCCGCCTATCGGACAGCTGCGATATGTGGACCAGGCCTTCAACACCATCTGCGATGCTGACGAAGGCCCCGAAGTCCATCAGCTTGGTAACCACGCCCTTGGTGATGGTGCCCTCGGGGAAGCGCTGCGCGATGTTATCCCACGGATCAGGCTGAAGCTGCTTGTATCCAAGGGATATGCGCTCGCGCTCGGTGTCGACGTTGAGCACGACCACCTTGATCTCCTGACCCTCGCTCAGCACCTCGCTGGGATGCTTGATCCTGCTCCAGGAGATGTCGGAGATGTGCAACAGGCCCTCGACGCCCTTGCCGATGTCCACGAAAGCGCCGAAGGTAACTAGCCTGGTGACCTTACCGTCGAGCACCTGTCCCTTCTGTAGAGTCGCGAACGCTTCAGCCCTGGCCTTCTTTTCTTCTTCCTCCAGAACCGCCCGGTGAGAAAGGACTACGTTGGAGCGGGCAGGTTCCACTTCCCGCACCTTGAGCCTGAGGGTCTGGCCGACGAACTGGCCAAGATCCTCAACGAACCTGCGGCCGACCTGCGATGCCGGGACGAAGCCGCGCGCCTTCTCGTCGAGGCCCGGCATTCTGACGTCGACCACCAGCCCTCCCTTGACGACCTGCGTAACGGTGCTTTCGATGATCTCGCCAGTCTCCTGAGCCTCCGCGAGCTTCCGCCACAGAAGGAGGGTGTCCGCCTGAATCTTCGAGGCCACGAGTTCGTCAGCGCCAGCCACTTTCCTCCTGCGGTCTGGAACCACGAAGATCTCATCCCCCACCGACACCACCTCGGACGCGGCAGTGACTGCTTCCCTGGTCAGCTCCTTCAGGAAGACCGTGGCAGTCTCCTCAGTCTCGAGGTGTACGATGATCCTGTCGTCGTAGACCTCTTCCACGCGCGCCTTCAAGATCTCTGGCTCCGGCGGCGCCTCGTGTGCAGGTGGCGTGACACTGACAACCTCCTGAACGTTCTCCTGATTACCCTCGATGATCTCACTCATAGCGTCCATTACCTCCTCCATAACCCAACTGGGCGTGCTCGCGCCTGCAGTCACCCCGATCAACCTAGCCCCACGCAGCGCCGATGCGTCGAGTTCGGATGAACGCTCTACTTTGAGAACGGGCACGCCTTTATCGCGGCATACTTCCGCGAGTCGCATGGTGTTGGCGCTGGCCTTTCCGCCAATTACCACCATGAGATCGACCTTTGTTGCGAGATCAGCGGCTGCGCGCTGCCTCTCAGCGGTGGCCGGGCATACGGTGTTCACGTGCTCCACATCTACGCCCATGTGCCGGGCCTTCTCCACCACGGCTTCCACCAGGCTCGCCACCTGCGTTGTCTGCGCCAGAACCGTCACCGGCTGTCCTTCGCGGATGCCGATCTCGTCCAGCGCCGCCGGGCCGTCCACCACGTGCACGTGGTCGCCGGCATGGGCGGCCACTGCCTTGACCTCCGGATGCTCCGCATCGCCCACGATCACCACGGTCCTGCCGGCTTCAGCGGCCCGGGCAGCGGCAAGCTGCGCCTTCAGAACGTGCGGGCACGTGGCGTCAACAAGGGTGAGGCCCATGGCCTCCGCGCTTCGTATCGTCTGTGGAGGTAGCCCGTGTGACGGCACGATGACCGTCCTGCCTGCCGCCTCCTCAAGCTCATGTACCACCTTCACGCCGGCGCGCTCGAGCCTTCCAACCACGTCGGGATTATGTACCAGAGCTCCCAGGGTCACGGCACCCCCGGCTTGGCCGGCCCTCTCCGCGATGTTCACCGCCCTGCGCACCCCGGCACAGAACCCGGCGTGCTCTGCCAGGATTATGCGGCCGCCAGCGGAATTCCTGCTCACTTTCTGCGCACGCTCTCCCAGTCCGCCAGGAAACGCTCGATCCCAGCATCGGTCAGAGGGTGCCTTGCCATCTGCATCAGCACCGAGTACGGAACGGTGGCGATATGGGCCCCCGCCAGCGCCGCCTTGGTGACATGCTGCGGATGCCTGATGCTGGCGGCTATTATCTGGGTGTCGATGTCGTGAATGTCGAATACTGCTGCTATCTCGCTGACCAGCTCTATTCCATCATGGGAGATGTCATCTAGTCTTCCCACAAACGGGCTGACATAAGTGGCCCCAGCCCGTGCCGCCAGCAGCGCCTGATTGGCGGAGAAGACCAGAGTCACGTTGGTGGGTATCCCCCTATGAGCCAGAGCCTTAGTGGCGGCAAGCCCATCAGGGGTCATGGGTATCTTGATGACGACGTTCTTCGACCATCCCGCCATCTCGATGGCTTCCTTCACCATCTCGTCAGCCTTAAGGCTGATCACTTCGGCGCTGACAGGGCCATCAACGATCTGGCAGATCTCCTCGATTACCTGACGGAAATCCCGGCCCTCCTTCGCCACGAGCGTAGGGTTGGTGGTAACCCCGCTTATCACTCCCATGGCAGCTGCAACCTTGATCTGCTCGATGTTGGCCGTGTCGATGAATAGCCTCACTCATGAACACTCCCTATGTATGCTGTGACGCGGAGCGAAGGCGCTTGCCCAACGACTCCACCCTGGCCATGATGGCCTCGGAGAACGCCTCGGTGGCCTCCCTTGTGAGCTTATGATCCCCCATGAAGGCGCGAGGGTCGATGGCATCGCCGAATACCACCTTGATCCTCTGGCCCACCCTGGCAGTGCCTTCCACGAAGGCTGGCACCACCACCGCTCCGGTGAGCTGTGCGAACCGGGCGGCGCCAGGATGCGGCTTCAGCAACCCGTCGGAAGGGTTGCGGGTGCCCTCAGGGAAGATCGCCAGCACGCCACCTATCGCCAGGATCTCCAGGCTCTTCCTGTAGGCGGCCCGATCCACCGCTCCCCTAACCACCGGAAACGCGTGTAGCGACCGGAGGAACCACCCAAACAGCGGGTTGCGGAACAGCTCCGCCTTGGCCATGAAATGCAGTGGACGCTTGCATGCCACCGCCAGCGCCAGCGGGTCGTTGGCGTGAACGTGGTTGGCCACCAGGATCACCGGACCCGACTCGGGCACCTTCTCACTACCCTCAGCGCTGAGACCGTGTGTGATCATCAGGTAAAGCTTGGCCAGCGCCCTTACGACATAGTAGAACAAAGGTCCGCCCTCCCAAGCTTCCTCAGCATCTCATCGATGACTTCCTGGACGGTCATGTGGGTGCAATCGACCACCACGGCGTCAGGCGCCACCATCAGGGGCGCCACGGCGCGGCCCGAATCGATGGTGTCGCGGGCCTGAACCTCCTTCAGCACAGTATCGAAGTCCACGTTCCTGCCCTTGGCAACGTATTCTTTCCATCTTCGCCGCGCCCTCTCCTCGGCGCTGGCGGTCAGGAAGAACTTATGCTTCGAGCGTGCCAACACCACGGTGCCGATGTCACGCCCGTCCATCACAACATCGCGCTCATCCGCCAGCCGGCGCTGCAGGTCCACCAACCAAGCCCTGACCTCAGCATGTGCTGAGACCGGAGACACAACGGCGTCGACCTCTGGCTGCTTGATGAGATCAGATACGTCTTCCCCGTCAAGCACGGTGATCTGCGAGCCGTCGTCGGATTCTTCAACTTCGATGGTCACTTTCCTCGCGAGACTGGAGACATCCTTTTCGTTATGAGGATCGATGCCGTTTCGCAGAACGGCCAGGGCCAGTGCCCTGTATATATCGCCGGTGCTGACGTATCTGTAGCCTAACGCTCGCGCCAGGCCCCGGGCCACGGTGCTCTTTCCCGATCCTGCTGGTCCGTCAATGGCCACAGAGCGCTCATGCGACATTCAATTCCATTCTCCTAACAACGCGTAATGCATTGTCATTCTACACGCATTCGCAGAATCCTTTGCCTCGCTCAACACAACCTATGCTGTCACATGAGGATGTTGCCCAAATCCGTGACGCGGCCCGGGGTCACGACCACCTCAGTGCCCACAGCCGGCTTCCTGGGCCCGCCGATGGCCGCATCCACGCTCACAACCGCGGAGATCGAGCCGTCCTCGCGGGGGGATTCCCAGGGTTCCCACGGGACCTCACGATCATCTTGCCGCCACCGCAGTTCCACGAGGTCGCCGTGGCCCACCCCGATCCACGCGGCCCCATAGCCCAGGTTCGCCGCAGGCGTGCCGTTCACAAGGACCTCGATGTGCTTCGCGGCGCCAGGTTCCACCCCCTCGCATACCAGGCGCAAGGCGGCTAGTCCACCTCCCACTCTCGCCTGCGACGCCCCGTCAGGGGCATCCCGCCTGTCGGGGGGACCCTGCTCCTCCCACCTCCAGATGGCTACTCCTTCCAGTTCCGATGCCCTTGAAGGGCGGTCCGTCAGCTCAACCGCCACCAGTGCGCCGGCCAGCAGCACCGCCACCGCCAGCGCCATGTGGGAGACTCGTGTGTACATGTCCACCCGCTTCACTCCTCGTCCCTACCCCGCCCATGAAGGCTGGTTTCGGACTGTCCCACGGGCTCAAAGCCTGCCGGACCTAGCAGACGATATGCCCGCCAGGCGGCCTGTGGAGAACGCGGCCTGAAGGTTGTATCCACCTGTGGGCCCGTCCAGGTCAAGTACCTCGCCGGCGAAGTACAGCCCGCCCACGAGTCTCGACTCCATGGTGTTGGGCATGACCTCCCTGGTGACCACGCCTCCGCTGGTGACTATCGCTTCCTCTAGCGGCCTGGCGCACGCCACCGACATGGGCATGCCCTTCAGCGCCGTCACCAGCGCGCGCCTCTGCTCGGCCGTGACCTGGTTCGCCGTTGTCTCTTCAGGCACTCCAGATTGCCATATCACCGGCTCGATCAGCGCCTTAGGAAGCAGGGCGTTCAGGGAGTTCTTCAGTTGTCGCCTGGAGTTGGCGGCGAGATCCCGCTGCAGCCTGGCTGCGAGGGTGCTTTCGTCCAGAGCAGGCTTGAGGTCGAGCCTCAGCGTGAACCTGCCCGGATGGTGCGATCCGTCGCGCCTCATGGCCTCGCAGATGGCGCGGCTCAGCGTCAGCACTATGGGCCCGCTCACCCCGAAATGCGTGAAGAGCATCTCACCGAACTCCTGCCCGACGATCCGACCCTGGTCTGCGAGGGTCAGACGGACGTTTCTGAGGCTGAGGCCGCTCAGACTCCGCGGCCATTCCTCCTGAGTCTCCAGGGGTACAAGCGCAGGCAGGAGCGGCCTCACCGTGTGCCCCAGCGCCTCCGCCATGGCGTAGCCGTCGCCGGTACTGCCAGTTCCAGGGTACGACGCGCCTCCGGTGGCGAGTATGACCCGGTCGGCAGCGTAGCGGCGCCCGTCGGCGCCGATGACGCCTGCAACGCGCCTGTCTTTCACCTCTATGGAGGCTATCCTGCACCCCATGGCGAAGGAAGCGCCGGAGCTTTCCGCGTAGGCCAAGAGCGCGTCGCGCACGTCGGCGGCGCGGTCGCTCACGGGAAACACCCTTTTGCCGCGCTCCACTTTGTAGTCCACGCCCAGCCTGCTCATTAGGGTGCACATATCCGCTGGACCGAAGGCCGACAGGGCTGAGTAAAGGAACTTCCCGTTCTTGCCGAAGCCATCAACCAGCTCCTGCACCGAGCAGTCGCGGGTGAAGTTGCACCTGCCCTTTCCGGCGATGAGAAGCTTCTTGCCGGCCACGGTGTTGCGCTCGTATACGGTTACATCGGCGCCCTCGGCCGCCGCCGCGGCCGCAGCCATTAGCCCTGCCGCCCCGGCGCCCACCACGGCTACCCTCATGTGAGTTCCCCCCTACCCCTCGCCCGGAATTCGCCGGCGGCCAGACAATTCTGACCGTACGCCACATGTCACGCCTTCCTCCACCGGCCCTTGGCGCACACAGGCGCGTGCGCCTTCCTGTCAGCCTTCGGCCTCGACTTCGGCCTCGACTTCGGTGTCGGCTTCGGCGCCGACGCGGCCCGAAGCTGCGCCACTTCGTCGAAGGTGAGATCGCGCCACGCTCCGGATGCCAGATCGCCCAGCCTGACGCCGCCGAACGCGATCCTGGTGAGGCGCACGACCTCGTTGCCCAGGCTTGCGAACATCCGCCTGACCTGGCGTTTTCGGCCCTCAAGGATGGTTATCTCCACCACGCGTCCAGTTCTATCCACCACGCGCGCCTCCGCGGGGGCGGTGACGCCATCCTCCAGCTCGATGCCTCGCTTGATCCTGCGCAGGTGTTCCGGTCTCACCCTTCTTGCCAGCTCCACCCGGTAAGTCTTGGGCACCTGGCGCGACGGGTGAGTCAGCGAGAAGGCAAGCTCTCCGTCGTCCGTCAGAAGCAGCAGGCCCTCCGAGTCCATGTCCAGCCGTCCCACGGGAAAGAGGCGCCTGTCCCCCGACGGCACCAGGTCCATCACCGTGGGGCGGCCGTGGGTGTCCACAACCGTCGTCACCACGCCTGCTGGCTTATGCAGGGCAATGTAGACGTGATCGGCTGGCGCAACCACCCTCACGCCATCCACCTCGACGATGTCGGATGCGGGATCTACCATCATCACCGCGGCGGTCACGACGGAGCCGTTCACCGTCACCCTGCCCTCTCTGATCAGCCCCTCGCACTTGCGGCGCGAAGCCAAGCCTGACCTGGCCAGAAACTTGTGCAGACGCTCCTGCATGCCGACCTCCGAACTTAGAGAAACGCAGCCGACGCCGCAGGGCGCCCGCTGCGCTCGGATCCCAGCGAATTATAGCACAGCCAGGAAGGTCACACCAGCGTGGTGGTGGTGGTGGTGCGCTTCGCGGCAGGCGTCGCTAGCTTGGTGATGAGGTCGGGCACCACGTCAAGTAGGCGGTCGAACACTGCCTCGCCGCTCACCGGCAGGAACCGGACCCCGCTGTTGTTCAGCACCAGAAACCCCATGGGGTTCAGGGATATGCCTGCGCCGCTGCCGCCTCCGAAAGGAAGCTGCCCGCCGGAGCCGGACGTGTCCTGGGAGCGCTGGCCCCTGTCGCCGCTCTCCCACTCCGTCCCGCCAGCGGCGAAACCCAGCGACACTTTGGAGACTGGCATGATCACGTGCCCGTCAGAGGTCTCCACAGGGTCGCCCAGGATGGTATTCACATCTATCATCTGGGCGATGCTGTCAAGAGCCGACTTCATCAATCCTTCTATGGGGTGCTCAGCCAAGCTTACTCCTCCCTGCGTATACGTGTCCCGCTGCCACTAGTATTGGTGATGGCATTCAGGATAATTCAAGACGCGTCGCGGGCGAGCCTGAGCGCTGCACGCAGGAAGCCCTGCGAGCGGAGCACCCTCATGGGAAGCAGCTGTATAGTGAGGGAAACGTCAGCGCGGAAGCAGACGTCCGAGAACGCGGCGGATATCGACACCTTGGGGGGACGCCGCGGACTGGCAGCCCGCGCGTACAGCACTCCCACCGCGCCCCACACCGTGGCATGCACGGCGCCGCAAAGCAGGCCGGTGGCGGCGGCATCGCCGGCGCCGATGGCAACGTCCACCGCGAGATCGATGACGCGGTGGCCCGGGGCTGCGCCCCTGGAAAGGGTCAACGCCATCTGCTTGAGCGTTCGCAACAGCTTCGGGAGGCGTTCGACCCAGCTTTCACCTGATGCTGCAAGGGCCTGTCCGCCGTGTGCCCTGTCGTACACCCGTACCCAAAAGAGAAAAGGCCAGGGCGACACCGCGACAGTCGCCCGGACCCTGAATCCTTCACCACCGAACCACATCCGAACGCGGACAGGGGTCATGAGCAGGGCCATCACCAGGGCAGCCAGGGCTGCCAGCAGAGCGAGAACAGCTCGACCCCACATGCTACCACCCCTTCCCTGCTAGTGTACCGCAGGGATGAGATGGTATTCGCTCACTTGAACCCAGGAAGCTTCGGCCCTGCAGGCTCGCCCGCCTGATCCACCGGAGCCACACCTTCCGAAGCTCCCGCATGGGCGCCGGCTTCTCCGTCGGCGTCTGCCCCGCCATCAGGTATGGGAGGAAGCTGGTCGACGGAGCTGATGCCCATGTGCAGCAGGAACTCAGGGGTCGTCACGTAAAGGATCGGGCGCCCGATGGTGTTCTTCCTGCCCGCCTCTGCGATGAGCCCGCGCTCCAGAAGCGTCGATATGGCGGAGTCGCAGTTCACCCCCCGTATCCTCTCCACCTCTCCCCTGGTGACGGGCTGCTTGTACGCTATGATCGCCAGCGTCTCCAGAGAGGCCGCCGAAAGCTGCGCCGGCTTCTGCCTGTTGCACAGGCGTTCAACGTATCTGGAATACTCAGGCCTCGACTGCAGCAGATAGCAGCCTTCCACGCACGTCAGCATCGCGCCGGACTCAGGGCGGCTGAACCGCTCCTCAACCTGTCTCAGCAGGGCCCTAACGGCGTCCGAATCCAGGCCCACTGCGTACGCCAGGTCGTCCACGTGCACCGGCTGGGCCGTGGCGAACAGGATGGCCTCAATGGCGGCCTGCGCCGATTCAAGGTTAGGGAACATCGTTTTCCACCTCCGGCTTTTCATCGGCACGCGGCAGCACCCATATGTCGCCGAAGGGCACAGGCTGTGTGGCAGTTACCCTGCCTCGCCGCGCCAGTTCCAGCATGGCCAGGAGCGTGGTGACGAGGGCCCCCCTGGACGGGGCCGCGCCCACCAGATCCTGCAGCCTCAACTTGCCCCGGCGGGCCAGCCCCGCCAGGATGCCCACCATCTGTCTGGCTATGGGAATTTCGTCGCGGGGAATGTGGTCGAACTCCTGAGGCAGGCTCGACATCACCTGCATGTACGCCCTGACGAGGCTGGCAGCGTCCAGCCCTACAGGAGGCCGCGAAGCAGGCGACGGCTTGGGCAGCGCCTGCTCTGGACGGCGATAGGCCCTGAGCCCCACTGCCTCCAGTGGCCTCAGGGCCCGGGCGGCATCGCGGAAACGCCGGTACTCAATGAGCCTGGCCACCAGTAGTTCCCCTGGATCCGGCTCATCGGCGCCATCTGCGCTCAGCTCCAGAGCCTCGTGGTCGCGCTCGTTCTCAGGCAGGAGCGCTCTGACCTTGATGTACAGGAGCGTCGCTGCCAGCACCAGGAACTCAGCCGCCTCGTCGATGTCAAGCCACTCCATGGAGAGCACGTGTTCCAGGTAGTCGTCGGCGATCTGAGCTATGGATACCTGGCAGATGTCGATCTCCCTACGCTCGATGAGCGTGAGCAGCAGGTCGAGAGGGCCTGAGAAGCCCGCGGCCTCCACCTTCATATCTTCATTGCTTCGCGCACTTCGGCAAGGGTTGCGGCCGCCACCGACCTGGCCCTGGCCGCGCCGCGATCCAATATATCGTCGAGGGCCCCGGGGTCGGTTTCCAGAGTGCGCCTGCGTTCCCACACCGGAGTGAGGTAATCGATGATCACGTCAGCCAGCTGCCGCTTGCACGCCACGCACCCTATCTCCGCGTTCCTGCACTCGTTCTCGCGCACTGCGGCAAGCTCCGGCGCGAAGGCCTTGTAGTACCCGAACACTGTGCACACCTCGGGATGGCCGGGGTCGGTCTTTCTGATCCTGGCAGGATCGGTGATCATGGACTGCACCGCGGTCCGCACCTCTTGGGGGGTGCTGGCTATCTGTATGGTGTTGCCGTAGCTCTTGCTCATCTTGCGCCCGTCGGTGCCCAGGAGCACCGGCACATCGTTGAGGATGGCCTGAGGCTCCGGAAACACCGTCCCATACAGGTAATTGAACCTCCGGGCGATCTCGCGGGCAAGCTCAAGGTGCGGAAGCTGGTCCTCCCCCACAGGCACGCTGCTGGCCCTGTATGCCAGTATGTCGGCTGCCATCAGCACCGGGTAGCCCAGGAAGCCGTAAGTGGTGATGTCCCTACCTGAAAGCTGCTGTAGCTGCTCCTTGTAGGTTGGGCAGCGCTCCAGCCAGCCCAGGGACGTGATCATCGATAGCAGCAGGTGAAGCTCAGCGTGCTCCTTCACGTCAGACTGGCGGAACACCGTGCTCCGCTCCGGGTCTACTCCCGCAGCGACGTAGTCCATGACCACCTCGCGCACGTTCTGCCGCAGCATCGACGTGTCCTCGTATCCGGTGGTGAGGGCATGCCAGTCCACAACGGCATAGAAGCATTCATAGTCATCCTGAAGCTTGACCCAGTTGGCCAAGGCCCCCATCAGGTTGCCCAGATGGAGACGGCCTGTGGGCCTCATCCCGCTGAATATGCGACCTTTCTTCAACTCGATCACCCTCTGCCCTTACATGATGGTCCGGTAAAGGAACACGATGATGGGCGACAGCACCCAGCTCGCTACCGGAGTGGCGATGAAAGCCAACAGGATAATGTACGAATATTGCTCAAGTTGATAGTAGAGGTTGTATACGCGCCCGCGCAACAGCGCCCTCAGCACCTTCGACCCGTCCAGCGGCGGAACGGGCATGAGGTTGAACACGGCCAGGCCCAGGTTGATCCATATGGCCTGATCCAGCACCACCGCGGCTGTGGCGGCTCCCGACGTCCTGTACGCCAGCCCGGAACCGATAACGCCCTTAAGCAGCATGGCGAACACCAGCGCCAGGGCGATGTTTGACAGCGGACCTGCCAGGCTCACAGCCACCATCCCGCCTTCGGGATTCTCGAAGTTGCGCGGGTTCACTTGAACCGGCTTCGCCCAGCCGAACCTGCCCGTGAGCAGCAACGCGAGGGCTCCCACCGGGTCAAGGTGCGCCAGGGGGTTCAGGGTGAGCCGGCCTGTGATCCTCGGGGTGTGATCGCCTAGGCGATCGGCGACGAAGGCGTGGGCCAGCTCGTGCACGCTCAGAGAAAGCAGAAGCAACACCAGCCGGATGGCCAGTGTAGCAGGGTTCATCGTAAACACTAGGTGACACCCCCTCTGCGCTCGATTATAGCACACGCCTCTAGGGGCCCGCATCACGCGCATCAGCCGTGTCAGGCGCGTCAGGCGCGTCAGGCCTTGGGGTTGGCCACCAGCGCGATGACGGTAGCGAGGATCACCGCCACCGCCACGCCCATCCCTGTGAACTCGAACGCCCCAGTGAAGAGGCCTAGGAACCCGATGCGTTCGGCCTCAAGCAGGGCGCCCCTGGCTATGGAGTGTCCGAATCCCGAAACCGGCACCAACGCTCCGGCGCCGGCGAAGTCGATGAGCCTCTCGTAAAGGCCCAAGCCCGAAAGAACCGCCCCTGCCACCACGAACAGCACAAGCATGTGGGCGGGCTGCATCTTCGCGACGTCGATCAGTATCTGTCCGATGGCACATATGGCCCCTCCCACCAGGAACGCTATCAGGTAGTCCATTCAGGTTCACCTCATGATGTCGCTGCTGCCTGCGGCTGAACTTCCAGCGCCACCGCGTGCGCCACCGCAGGCACCGACTCCCCCTGCTGCCACGTTAGGGACGACAAGAGCGCGCCAGTGGCCACCACCAGAGCTCTGGAGAGTTCGTTCGCCATCATTTGCTTGAATACATATCCGCCCAGCGTTACCGCAGCGCAGGCACACCCGCTGCCCCCCACGCCCGTACCGGGGACGCCCTGGAATATCCACGCTCCGGAGTCCCTGTGCGCGTCCCCCAGCGGAACCCCTCGCTTCCGCATCAGCTCGTGCAGGATGGACGAGCCAACGCTCCCCAGGTCGCCGGTGAGGATCAGGTCATAGTACTCCGGCGTCCTTCCCAGGTCGGCAAAGTGTCGGAACAGGGTATCGGCGGCAGCCGGCGCCATTGCCGGGCCCATCTGGTTGGGATCCTTGATGCCCAGGTCCAGCACGCGGCCGATGGTGGCTTCGGTCACCGCCACCTTTCCGGCGCCCCTGGCCACCACCATCGCTCCTGCCCCCGTCACAGTGTACTGCGATGTCGCTTTCCTCTGTATGTTGAGCTCGATGGGATACCTGAACTGCCGCTCAGCCGACTGGTAATGACTGCTGGTGACCGAGACGGCTATATCGGCGTAGCCCGCGTCCACCATGGCGGCGGCCACTATGAGCCCTTCGGTGCACGTGGAGCACGCGCCGTACAGCCCGAGGAAGGGCGCCGGATACTTGGCAGCCGTGAAGGCGGAGGTGACTATCTGGTTCAGGAGGTCGCCGCCCACCATCAGGTGGACGTTCTCCGGCTGCAGACTGGCGTTTCCGAGCGCTATATCGATGGCGTCCTGCATGAACCGGCGCTCGGCTTTCTCGGGAGTCCTCTCCCCGTACATGGCGTCGTCCACTACGGTGTCGAACCACTGTGTCAGAGGGCCCTTCGCCTCCATGGGCCCAACGACGGTCCCGGTGGCCACGATGGCTGGGCGGCTTGCGAATCTGAGGCTGCTTCCGATCCTGCGCTGCTCGCCCATGTCGTCACATCCCGGTCCACCATCTGATGGCCGACACCAACACCCCGGCGACGATGCCGTACACGATGACCGGGCCCGCGATTATGAACATCTTAGCGCCCATCCCCAGGACGAACCCCTCGCGCTTGAAGTCCATGGCTGCCGCCACGATGGTGTTGGCGAACCCCGTGATGGGAACGGCGGCGCCTGCGCCGGCGAACTCGCCCACGTGGTGATAGATGGAGAGCCCGGTGAGCACCGCGCTGATGAGTATCATGGTGGCGAGGGTCGGAGCCGAGGCCTCGTCCAGGGCCATCCCCGTGGACATGAACGCGTTGAGCACCGCCTGCCCCAACACGGAGATGAGCCCGCCCACAACAAAGGCGGCGACGAGGTTCCTGACCAATGGAGGCTTCGGAACGTGCACCGCCACCAGGCGCTGGTATTGTGCCTGCTCATCGGCGTGCTGCTTCTTCTTGCCCGGATGGGTCATGCGCCTGCACCTCCGCAACGCCTATCTATTATTAGGTGCGGGGTGCGGTTTCATTCGCTGGCCAGGGCGCTTCGGAGGAGCTTGAGGGCCGCCCTCTCAAGGCGGTGGACGTGGGCTTGAGAGCATCCCAAGAGTCGTGCAACCTCTGCCTGGGTCATGTCGCGAAAGAAGCGCAGCACCACCACCTGGCGCTGCGTGTGGGGAAGCATCGATATGGCCCTGCGAAGCGATACGTTCCGGCAAGCGGTCTCGGCGGGGTCGTCCGCCGCGTCAGGCAAGCAGGAGATGAGCGCGCCTGAAGCCGGATCGTCCAGTGCAGCTGCGGCGTCAAGCGAGGTAGGCGGCCTCAGAGACTCCAGGGCGAACACCACGTCCGCCGCTGATAACCCCACGCGCCGCCCCACCTCCGACGCCGTGGGCTCCCTGCCAAGCTCGGCTCTTAAGGCCTCGATAGCCGCTGAGCACGCCCTGGCCGCCTGGCGCACCGTCCTGGGCACGTGAAGCGGGCCGCTTCCCCTGAGGTAAGCCACGATCTCGCCAACGATCACGGGAACGGCGTACGTGCTGAAGGCCGCTCCCCTGCGCGGGTCGAACCCGGCGATGGCCTTCAACAGCCCCACGCACCCCGCTTGGTACACGTCGGCGAGCTCCGCCCTTCCGGAGAACCTCGCGGCGATCTTCATCACTAGAGGCGCATGCTGGCGCGCCAGGCTTGCGGCATCGACGGCACGGGCGGAACAGACAGGATCTATCCGATCAACGCGATCGTCACCGTCCACGCCACGGGTGTGACTCGCGCGATCGGCGCGACCGACACGATCCGCTCCACCTGCCCGCTCTACGCTGGCGCTCACTTTCGCGCGGAGAAACGCATGGTCACCTGGGTGCCCTCGCCCTCCTGGCTGACCACGTCGAGATGGTCTGACAGCGCCTCCATCAGGGTGAAGCCCATCCCCATCCTGGTGGGGTCGGACGTACACCCGGGGGTCCTGGCGCGGCTGACGTCAGCGATGCCAACGCCCTCGTCAATCACTGTCACCTCGAACTGGTCCTTGTTAAGCTTCATCTCCATGACGATGGGCCCCGGGCCGTTGGGGTACGCGTGCACGATACAGTTGGATACGGCCTCCGACACCGCCAGCTTCACATCGTCCAGCCTGTCGATGCCGAAATCCAGCCCTGAAGCCAGAGCCGCCGCCGCCACCCTCGCGAATCCCAGGATAGACGGCACCGACTCAAGCTCGACTCTGACGCGGATCACCTGGCCTTCCATGAGCTCGCCTCCCCAACCGCCTTCAATGCCATCTCAACCGAGCCCGCCATCTGTATTATCTGAGTTGCGCCAAGAAGCTGCAGGGCTCGGGCCACCTGGGGCTGAGCGCCGGCCAGCACCAGCCGCCCTCCCCTGGCAGCCAGCCTCTTGTGCCTGCCGAAGATCACCCCCGCCCCGGAGCTGTCGATGAAGCTCACTCCTGAGAGGTCCAACACCATGATGCGGACCTCGGGGTGTGAGTCCATCGCCCCATCCAGCACGGCCCTGACATCGTCGGTGATGTTCAGGTCGAACTCTCCCTCTATTGCCGCCACCAGAGTGCGGCCGACAAGCTGACACTGTACCAAGCGCTGCCACCCCCGACTTCAGCGATCCGCCGACGTCAGGAGTTCGCCTAAGGCCGCAGCCTATCCTCCATTCACGTTTCGAGGTTCCGCGAGACTGAACAACGACCTTATGAGCATGGCCATGTGCCTTCTCAGCAGGCTGAGGATGGCGGCCCTTGGCACGTCGTCGGTGGCCACAAGGTCGGCCTCGGCCACCACTTCACCACCCATGACGGCCTGGATCTTGCCAAGCACCTGTCCTTTCTTCACTGGAGACTGGACATGCCGCGGCAGCTCCAGCCTCACCTCCACGGCGCCGTGCTGCCCCCGCAGACCGACCACCGACAGGTCCATTGCCGGCGCCGCGCTCACCGATGTCGCCACGCCCCGCGCCACCGTGACGTCGCCCACCGCAGTGCCCGCTGGCGCGTACGTGCGCGCCTCGAACATGGCGAAGCCCGCGTCAAGCAAGTTCGATGCGTCGGTGAACCTCTGGGCGCTGGTGGGCACGCCCAGCACCACCGCGATGATGCGCACGCCGCTGCGCTTTGCTGTGGCGGACAGACAGTACCTGGCGCGGTCGGTGTAGCCGGTCTTCAGGCCATCGGCCCCGGAGTAGAACCGAATCAGCCTGTTGGTGTTGGTCAGGATGTTCTTGCCGTCCCGCACGTCGCCGATCCAGATGGTGAGCCACTGGTGTATCTGGGGGTACCTTACCAGCTGGCGCGACATGACCGCCACGTCCCTGGCGCTGGACAGGCAGTCGGTGTTGTTGGGCCCAGGCAGGCCGGTGGCGTTGATGAAGGTGGTGTTGGTGCATCCCAACTCGGCGGCGCGCTTGTTCATGAGCGCCACGAACGCCGCCTCGCTGCCTGCCACGTGCTCGGCCAGGGCGACGGCGGCGTCGTTGGCGGACTCTATGGCCACCGCCTTCACCAGGTCCGCCACGGACATCCTCTCGCCCACCTCAAGCCAGATCTGGGACCCTCCCATGGACGACACGTGCTCGCTGGCGGTGACGACGTCGGTGAGCCGTATGTCGCCTCGCTCCAGGGCCTCCATCACCAGAATCAGCGTCATGATCTTGACCACGCTGGCGATGGGGCGAGGCCTGTCGGCGTCACGCTCCCACACGATTCGCCCGGAGCTAGCCTCCATCAGCACGGCGCTGGGCGCCACGATCTTCTTGTCCAGGTCCGCGACGATGGCGTCTAACGGAGACGACGCTGCGCCCAACGGCGCCGCCGCCAGCAGCATCGCTAGGACCAGCGCTGGCACGCATACCTTACGTAGCAAGGGACATGCCTCCCTCCGCTTATGCTCTGCGTAGAGCATATTCGGGGGCAGTCCCAGATATACAGGCTACAATCGGTGGATGAGGACTGGGCTATCCACGGGCTCGAGGCTTACGGCGAAGGCATGCCGGGCCATGCGGCACCCCTCGTCCAGGAGCCGCTGGGAGCTGGCATACAGCGTAGCGAGGGTGTCGCCGGCATGCACGCGGTCTCCGATGGACTTGGCCAACACGATGCCGCAGGAGAGGTCTATTGAATCCTCCTTTCGGACTCGCCCGGCGCCCATGGCCATGGCCGCCCTGCCCAGCGTCAGCGCGTCCGCCCGGCTCAGGTAGCCGTCTTCAGGGGCGGTGATAGTTGCCCTCAATGGCGCGACTGGCAGCGCCCATGGATCCTGGGTGCACGCGGCATCGCCCCCTTGGGCCTCTATCATCTGCGCGAGCTTCTGCAGGGCCTGGCCGGAGCTCAAGGCGTCCTGGAGACGGTACCTGGCGTCATCGAGGTTGGCCGAGACCTCGCTGGCCACAAGCATCCGGGCGCCCAGTTCCAGGCAGACTTCAAGGAGCCTGCCGGCGCGCTTTCCCTGGAGGGTCTCGATGGCCTCGATGACCTCCAGGGAGTTGCCAATGGCCATGCCCAAGGGCTGGCTCATGTCGGTGATAACGGCGTCCATGCGGCGGCCGGCCAGGCGGCCGATGTCGATCATGAGCGAGGCCAGCTGGCGGGCGCTGTCGAGGTCGCGCATGAAGGCGCCGGAGCCGGTTTTCACGTCGAGGACTATAGCGTCGGCGCCGGTGGCCAGCTTCTTGCTGATGATACTGGCGGCGATCAGGGGGATGCTCTCGACCGTGGCGGTGACGTCGCGCAGGGCATAGAGCTTCTTGTCGGCGGGGGCGATGTCGCCGGTGGCGCCCGCCACGGCGACGCCGATGCGGTTCACCTGGCCGAAGAACTCCTCCTGGGTGAGGTCCACGCGGAAGCCGGGGATGGACTCCAGCTTGTCGATGGTGCCGCCGGTGTGGCCCAGGCCACGGCCGGACATCTTGGCCACTTTGGCACCGGCGGCGGCCACCATGGGCGCCAGCACCAGCGTGGTGGTGTCGCCGACGCCGCCGGTGGAGTGCTTGTCGACTTTGACGCCGCGGATGGACGAGAGGTCGACGGTGGAGCCGGAGCGCGCCATGGCCAGGGTCATGGCGGTGGTTTCCTCCGGGGTCATGCCGCGGAAGTATATGGCCATGCAGAGGGCGGCCATCTGGTAGTCGGGCACCTCACCTGAAACCATGCCCTCGATGAGGTACGTGATCTCTTCGGCGCTGAGCTCCTGGCCGTCTCGCTTCTTCATTATGAGGTCGGGGACTCTCATGGCTTCACTTCCTCCCCTATTGAGCTGACGTAGGGCCGGGCTTCGTCATGGCACCATGCCCATGAAGCTCTGGCCGTAAAGGTTCCACTGGAGGCCCAGGAAATGGGCGATGCTGGCACCCAGGTCGGCGAAGGTTCGCCTCTCGCCCAGCCAGACGCCGGCGGGCTTTGACGGGCTCGGCTCGCGCGGGCAGTACAGCAGCAGCGGGACGCTCTCCCTTGAGTGGTCCGTGCTGGGGGTTGTGGGGTCGTTGCCGTGGTCGGCGCAGATGGCCACGAGGTCCCCCGGCCCCAGCAGGTCCAAGAGCTCGGGTAGGCGCGCGTCGAAGTGCTCCAGGCCGGCGGCGAAGGCCTCAGGATCGTTGCGGTGGCCCCACTTCATGTCGAAGTCCACCAGGTTGGCGAAGATCAAGCCGTCGTGGCCGGCCCTGAGGAAATCGAGCATGGCGTCGAACACGGCGTCGTTGCCGGCCACGTGGGACGATCGGGTGATGCCCTTGCCAGCAAAGATGTCGTCGATCTTGCCGCAGGCCATCACGTCCATGCCGGCGGCGGAGACGACGTCAAGGAGAGTGGGACCGGGCGGTTCGAGGGAGAAGTCGCGGCGCGCGCCGGTGCGGACGTAGTTGCCGGAGGTGCCGATGAAGGGCCTGGCGATGACCCGCCCGACACCGTGCGGGGGCTTCAGTATCCTGCGAGCAGTCTGGCACATGGCGTAGAGCTCCTGGAGGGGGATGACCTCCTCGTGGGCGGCTATCTGAAACACCGAGTCGGCAGAGGTATACACGATGGGCCGACCCGTGCGCACGTGCTCGTCGCCGAGCTTCTGGATGATCTCCGTGCCTGAGGCCGGGTAATTGCCCAGCACCCTGCGGCCTATGGCCGCCTCAAACTCCTGGATAATCTCGGTTGGAAAGCCGCGCGGGTACGTGGGAAAGGGCTGATCCAGCTTGACGCCGGCCAGCTCCCAGTGGCCGGTGGTGGTATCCTTGCCGGCAGACGCAGGGTGCATCCGGGCGTAGCTGGCCTCCGGACGGGCCGTCGGCCGGACTCCGGCTATCTCCACCCCGCATTCCCGGGCAAGGTTTCCGAGGCCCATACGCTCCATGTTGGGAAGGTGCAAGCCTCCCACTGCCTTCGCCGTGTTTGCCAGGGTGTTGCTGCCTGTATCGCCGTACTGCGCGGCGTCGGGCGCTTCGCCCAGTCCGACGCCGTCAAGCACCACTATTACCGCCCTCATGCTAGATGCCCTCCTCCGATAAGCGGATAAGCGAACGCGCATGGTTTATTGGAAGTCGGGAATTGGAAATCGGGAAGCTGTGCGGATCACGCTCCGCGACACGCGGATTGAAAGCCTCGGTTTGGTGCAGTCGGTCAGGCGCGCGGATGACATCTATTGTACGTATCCCTCAGCTTAGCCTGGGTCAGGTGCGTATAGACCTGCGTGGTCCTGATGTCGGCATGCCCCAGAAGCTCCTGCACCGACCTGAGATCGGCGCCGTTCTCCAGCATGTGGGTGGCGAACGAGTGCCGGAGCGTGTGCGGCGAGGTGATCCGCCTGTCGATGCCGGCGGCCAGTGCCGCCCTCTTGACTATCTTCCAGACTGCCTGGCGCGAGAGGGCAGTGCCTCGCCTGCTCACGAACAGGCTGGAATCGCCACCTGCGGTGGCGAGCTGGCGGCGCCCCAGGGCGAGGTACTCGTTGACGGCGCGGATCGCCGCCTGGCCTACAGGGACGATCCGCTCCTTGTCGCCCTTGCCGATGCACCTTACGTAGCCCAGCTCAAGATCGACGTCGTGTACTCTCAGCCCCACCAGCTCCGACACGCGCAGCCCTGACGCGTACATCAGCTCCAGCATGGCCCTGTCGCGGACGCCCTCAGGGTCGGACCACGTTACGGCGGATATGAGCCTGTCCACCTCCTGGACGCTGAGCACCCTGGGAAGGCGCATCACCTGCCTGGGGCTTTCCAGGTTGCTGGTGGGATCGGCGACGACTAATCCTCTGGACGTCAGGTAAGCGTATAGCCCACGCAGCGCCGTGAGGCGTCGAGCGGCCGAGGCGGGCGCTCCTCCGGAGTCGATGGTGTCGGCGATGAACCCAGCCACCACCCACTGCTTGGCGCTGAGCACGTCGGCCTCCTCAGGCTGGTCGCTGCCCCGCAGGGTCTGCGCGGCAAAGCCGGCGAATTGGGCAAGGTCGCGGGCGTACGCCTCAAGGGTGTTCTGGCTCAGGCCACGTTCCACCGCCAGGTGGCCCAGGTAGTCATCGATGCATTCAAGCACTGAACTTCACCGCCATCGGTGGTGCAGGCGCGTTGCCGAGGCCCGTTGGGCGCCGCCCGTTGGGCGCCTCGGGCGGCTCGGGCGCCTCGCACGGCGGAATCCTGTCACCGTAGCTACGACCCCAGAGCCCGCGTCGGCGGGGCTCACGTCCCCCGGGCACCTGGCACGGGGGGGAATCCTCATCGCTGAGGAGCAAATTCTCGATTCTCTACTCGATTGAGACAGAACCCCCGATTGCACCCTCACTATTGTGGAAGGCCTCGATGGCCCCCGAATCGCTTAAGGCCCGCGCCGCAGGCGCTCAGCAGGCAACCGCTTCTAGCTGGGGCTTTGCGGCCGTTCCGCCGAGAAGTCGAGCCTTCCCCTCCATGAACCGCTGCGAAGGCCGCTCCGCACGCCCCATTTTCGCAGATCCCCTCATTGGAGTGGTCCGATTTTCGCCCTTGGGCCCATGGGAGTCGAAAACTCGCCCAACTCGTCCTCACAGATGGGGAATGCGGTTCGACTGGTGCCAAAGGAGGGAAAGGAGGGATTTGAATCCGATCGCTCCCCAAGCCTATGGAAACCGTCAAAGCCGGCGCATCGCCCCACGTCTGCCTGATGATGACGTTCGACGCGCCCTGCCTCACTCCCTCTTAGTGCACGGCCTCAGCCCAGCCTTGACGCCAGTATCACCAGCGCCGGAGACACGTAAGCCTGCACCGCGCTGGCAGCTGCCAGGCTCAGGGCACACTGCGGCATCGTGGCTGCCAGACCCCGCAAGGAATCTCCTGGCGACACGTCGAGGCCCGCGAGCTTCCTGCCTATGACGGTGGTGGAGAATCGAAGGGAACCGGCGCACGCTGTAACCAGGGCGGGGGCGGCTATCAGGTTGTGGGGCATGACTGAAGCCAGTGCCAGCGCGACTCCGGGAAGCCCTAGCTCCCTCACGATGAAGCAGACGGTGAACCCCACGGAGAACCCCCTCACCGTCACCACCACCAGAGATCCCAGCGCTCCCAACACGCTGAGCCCGCCCAGCCAGATGAGGATCAGCGAACCCATGTTGGCACGCAGGCTTGCCCAGAAAGCCCCTAAGTGGCTCTTCGGCATCTCAGTTCTGAGCTCGGCGAACCCTGCCTCAAGATAGCCCAGCACCAAATCGGACGATTCCGAATGGAAAGCCGCGTACGCCGCCCCGGCGCAGACGCCAGCCATCAGGGCCAGCACCACCAGCGCGAAAAGCGGCATGCCCCCGCCTGCGCCAGCGCCTGCACCTCCGTACCTAAGCCGGCGCGGATGCCACCCGGGGCGCACCAGCTGCCGCGAGCGCCTGCGCGGCCTCATGCGTGTCGGCCAGCTCATATCGGTCTCTCCCCTTCCCCAGACATGCCTATGCCCGGGTAGGGAGCACGATTACAGGCTAGTCTTCCAGGGATACTCTGCCGTAGGCGCCTCCGCCGCCAGCGTCCAGACGGAGCGCTCCGGACCTGGCATCGATGATGCGCCCTGCCAGCGTGTCTCCCACCACCCGGGCGAGGCGCTCGAACGGGGCATCATGAAGCGCGGCGAGTTCCGAGCCGAACTCCCTGACCAGCGCCTTGATGCGCGCGGGGCCTATGCCGGGGATGAACTGAAGGGGCACCTGGTACCGGTATTCCGGCCGGTGCGGCGGACTGTGCGGAGTCGGGTGGTCGGCGATCTCGGCTAGCCTGTCGGCGACGCCCACCACCACCCTGTGGCTGGCGCACTTAGGGCATACGCGGGGCTCTCCGGGCTGCACGCTGAACCTGGCGCCACAGGTGTCACATCCGGACAGATGGTACTTGCCAAGCCTCGGGTCGAGGCCATAGTTGAGGCGAACGCCGCGCCCGTCCCTCCTGGCAAGGGCCAGGGCCAGCTCGCTGAAGGTGGGCCTTTCCATGTCCATGACGTTGAACTCTCGACCGATCCTGGGTAGCGAGTGTGCGTCGGAGTTCGATAGGAATGTGAACTGGGCCAGCTCCGCTATGGTATCTGCCATCGCCGTATCAGCTGAAAGCCCCAGCTCGATGGCGTTCACAAGCTCCAGGCCATCTTCGCTCATGGCCTGCTCAATTCTGGGCACACACGCCCCCAGTACGCCTTTGTGCGGGGTGAACACGTGCGATGGCACGAACAGGCCGTCAAGGTCGTGCGTGAGCTTCGCCAGCTCCGTCGGCGACATCCGGACATGCTGCGTGCTGAGGTCTATGTTGCTGACGAGCCTCTTGACCTCCGACGAGAAATCCTGCATTGCGCGGATGCTCGGCATGAAGCACATATAGTGTGCGGAACACCCCTCAGGCAGGCTGGCTTCGAGCTCTGCCCCGATGATAACGGTGGACTCTTCGGCTGCGCCTTCAGAGTACGCAATGCCCCCTCCCTCCAGCTCGGACATGTGCCCTGAATCCAGGAGCTCCGAAATGTCGCGGAGCACGCGGGGAGAGGCGCAGTCCACGATGCCAACCATCTGGACCCCGGCGGAGCTGTGGGCGCGCTGCGCGATGTTCTTGAACACCAGGTCTCTCGCGGCGCTTATCTTCACCGGCTCTCCGCGGGAGTCCCTTCCAATATGTACATGCAGGTCCACGCGATACTGCTTCAACTCGGCCCTCCAAACATCGTTTGCTCAATCACTGGCCTGGGCGGCCTCGCCACGGCCGACGCGGCATCCGACGGCCAGCGAGGCGGCATAGGCCCCTGCCGCGCTGGCGGTCAGGAAGAACTCCGGCTCCTGGGCGCTGTCGCGCCCCATCGTGGAGAGCTCCAGGCCAGCGGCTTGGGCCTCTCGAAGGCCCCCCTCGCCCGGGTGCAGCGCCAGCCGGTGTCCTATTCCGCTCAACGCCGGTTCCAGCGCCTCGACGGCCCGCTCAAGGAAAGCGGGGTCCATGTCGTCCGCCAGCACGACAGTGCACGGGAGGCAGCACACGTCCCGCAGCACGGTAATGGTGTGGTGGCTGACCGGAGTGTGTCGACCGCGTGGATCACCTCGGGACAGCCTCGGGGCCATGATCGCCTGCCCTCGCAGCCGCGTCGCTGCGTCCAGCGCCGGGCCTTGCTCGATGGCGGTGGTTCCGAAGCGGGTTCCGGTGCCCACGACGCCTGGGCCCATGCAGACGATCGCCACGTCGCACTTGACCACCTGCTTTGCGATGATCAGCGCCGAATGGACGTTCACGGCTTCATGGTCGCCCCCGAAGGCGTGGCCGGCGGTTATCACCGACGATACCAAGCCCACCCGCACCAGCCGGCTCACAGTCCTGCTCAATGCCGCTGGCAGCGCGCCGCCATCAGTCATTATGTACGCCAGGCGCAGTGCGCCTTCCGTCGCCCCGGCCCCATCCCCAACCCCACATCCCACGCGTTCCGCAGCCGACACCGCCGGCACCGCCGACGGAACCACAGCAGCAGACGCCGCCGACGCCGATGCCGACGCCGCCGACGCCACCCACGCCGCTCCAGCAGCAGCCGGCGCCAGCATCGAGTGCAGCTCGCACACGACCACTGGCATGCCGTCGAGCCCGCTGAACGCCTCAATCGCCTCAAGGCAAGCGGCGCTCTCCTCCGCCGCCCCGCACGCGATCTGCATCGGCGTGTACCTCAGCTTCATGATGTGCCCGCCTGGCGTGCCCTCAAGCTCCTTGCGCCCGTCGGCCCACATCACGAAGTGGGAACCACCGCTGCCCAGGCCAAGCCGGACAGCGGTGGTGTTCACGATAACCCTCTGGCCGCCCGCCACGCGGCCGGTGATGTCGGGATAGCATATGGCCGGGCACTCCGGCTCAGATTCTGTCTGAACCACCACCCGCTGAATGTGCGCAGAGTCCTCTTCCACGCGGAGCACTACTGCCGGTTCGGCGATGAGCACCGCTGCACCTCCTGGCGCCTGGCGCGCGAGATCGCACGCTCTCAGTATGCCCATAGGTGCCTCCCAACCAGCCGAGCCCTCCTACTTCACCAGCTCCGCGCCGCGCTTCAGCGCCTCGAGGTTCAACGGGATCAGATCGTGCCTGCGCGCCGGCAGCACCTCAGCAAGGCACTGGCCCACTGTCTCAAACGACACCGTGCCCCTGGCCTTGATGTATGCCCCCAGCACCACCATGTTGGCAACCTTGTCTGAACCCACCTCTTCGCCCAGCTCGTTCGCGGGCACCGCTATAACGCGAATGTCCGTCCTCTCCGGCGCCCTGTCTATCAGAGAGCTGTTGTATATCAACAGACCCCCAGGCTGCACCATGGGCTCGAACCTGTCCAGGGACGGGCGGTTCATCACTATGGCCGTGGTTGGCTCCGTCACGATGGGCGACGCGATGGGCTCGTCCGAGACCACCACCGAGCAGTTGGCCGTGCCCCCGCGCATCTCTGGGCCGTACGACGGGATCCACGACACGTTCTTGCCCTCGTGCATTCCGGCGTACGACAGGATCTGCCCCATCACCATGACGCCCTGGCCACCGAATCCGGCGATGATGAGCTCCTCAACCATTGGCCTGCCCCCTCTCCGGCGTCTCCGGCATCTCCGGCGTCCTGAACTCGCCAAGGGGATAGTACGGTATCATGTTCTTCTCCACCCAGGCCATGGCGTCCACCGGCGACATCCCCCAGTTGGTGGGGCATGTCGACAGGCACTCCACCAACGAGAAACCTTCTCCGGCCGCCTGCACCTGGAAGGCCTTCTTGATGGCCCGCCCTGCCCTGGCTATGTGCGCCGGGCTCGTGGTGGACACCCTCGCCACATACGTGGCGCCCGGTATCGTGGCCAACATCTCCGCGATCCTCAGCGGCTGCCCTGCCAGCGCCGGCTGCCGGCCCCGCGGCGACGTGGTGGTCTTCTGCCCCACCAGCGTGGTGGGGGCCATCTGTCCGCCGGTCATCCCGTAGATGGCGTTGTTCACGAATATCACCGTGATGTTCTCGCTGCGCATGGCGGCGTGCACGATCTCGGCAGTGCCTATCGATGCCAGGTCGCCGTCTCCCTGATAGGTGAAGACGATGGCATCAGGCACCGCCCGCCGTATCCCCGTGGCTACCGCAGGCGCCCTGCCGTGGGCCGCCTGCTGGAAGTCGCAGTCGAAGTAATCGTAGGAGAACACCGAGCACCCCACCGATGCCACTCCAACCGCGCGGTCGCGCAGGCCGAGCTCGTCGATGGCGTCTGCCACCAGCTTGTGTATGATGCCGTGGGTGCATCCCGGGCAGTAGTGCGTCGGCACCGGCCGCAGCGACTTCGGAACCGCGTAAACCTGCTTCATCTCAGCTGATCCCCTCCCTTGTCGCTTGGTCCGCAGCCCCGTGCCTTGCCAGCGCGGCCGCCCTCTCCACTATATCGGCCGCCTTCGGGACCACTCCTCCGGTGGTGCCCAGGAAGTCCACTGGCGCGGCCCCTGCCACCGCGATCCTCACGTCGTCCACCATCTGGCCGAGGCTCATCTCCACGGTCAGCACCGCCTTGACCTGCCTGGCCCTTTCGCCGAGCGCCTTGTACGGGAACGGCGACACCGTTATCGGCCTGAAGAGCCCCGCGCGCACGCCTGCCGTCCGGAGTTTCTCCACCGCCGATCTGCACACCCTTGACGTGGTGCCGTACGCCACCAGGAGCACCTCTGCGTCGTCCGTCCGCACCTCCTCGTAGCGCGTCTCGGCTGCCTCCGCCCTCTTGAACTGCTCCTGAAGCCGCAGGTTATGCTTGTAGAGCTCCTCGGGCTTGAGATAGATGGAGCTCACGATCCTTGGCGCGCGTCCGCCCCTGGCGCCGCGCGTGGCCCACTCCGGCTCCGGCCGCTGGGGTGCGTTTTCCGGCTCCGATCCCTCCGGGAAGCTCACGGGCTCCATCATCTGCCCCAGCACGCCGTCGCCCAGGATCATCACTGGAATGCGGTAACGCTCCGCCACGTCGTAGGCGCCAAGCGTTAGGTCGACCATCTCCTGTACCGACGCAGGGGCGTACACTATCAGGCGGTAGTCGCCATGCCCCCCGCCTTTCGTGGCCTGGAAATAGTCGCTCTGAGCCGGCGCGATGCCGCCGAGACCCGGTCCTCCCCTGACCATGTTCACTATGAGACAGGGAAGCTGCGCCCCGGCCAGATACGAGATGCCTTCCTGTTTCAGACTGATCCCGGGGCTCGACGACGACGTCATCACCCTCGCCCCTGCCCCGGCCGCTCCGTACACCATGTTGATGGCCGCCACTTCGCTCTCGGCCTGCACGAAGGTGCCGCCCACCTCAGGCAGCCTGCGCGACATGTATTCCGGTATCTCGTTCTGCGGAGTGATGGGATACCCGAAGAAGAACCTGCATCCCGCCCTGATCGCAGCCTCCGCAACGGCCTCGTTGCCTTTGAAGAGCTTTCGTCCTGCCATGCGTCACGCCTCCTCAGGGTTTGAATACTTCGATGACGGCATCCGGGCACACTCGTCCGCAGATGCCGCACGAGATGCAGCTCGCCTCGTCAACGAGCTCGGCGGGGTGGTATCCCCTGGAGTTGATGCGGTCCGCCATGGCAAGCGCGCTCTTCGGGCAGAAGTGCACGCACAGCCCGCATCCCTTGCACTTGGCTTCGTCGATTACTACCTTCTTCACGGACTACCTCCTAACACCAGCCTCAGGCAGTACCCGAGGCGGAACTCGGGCGCGCCGACATCCTCTTCGGCCTCTCATGGCCGGCAAGCACCCTCAGGCCCGCCTCAGCCAGCGCCCGCATCTCCTCCTCGCCCGGGTACACCATCACTGGGGCAATGAACTTCACGCGCTGGGAGATCCACTCCACCAGCCTCGAGCAGTGGGCCGCCCCTCCCGTCAGGACTATGGCGTCCACACGGCCAGCCAGCGCGCACGCCACCCTGCCGATCTCCTTGGCCACCTGGTAGGCCATGGCCTCAAGGCACAGTGCCGCGTGTTGGTCGCCGGCGTCGATGGCGGCATCGACATCCCTCAGGGAGTTCGTGCCCAGGTAGGCCACGAGCCCGCCCTTGCCGTTGATCAGCTTCAGGATCTCCTCCTTCGTGTACCTGCCAGAAAAACATAGCCGCACCAACCCAGTGGCGGGCAGCAGACCGGACCGCTCCGGCGAGAACGGACCCTCGCCCTTCAGGGCGTTTGCCACCTCCACCACCCGGCCGCGCCTGTGGCCGCCCACGCTGATGCCGCCGCCGAGGTGCGCCACGATGAGGTTGATCTCCTCGTACTTCTTGCCCAGGTCGGCGGCGGCCCGCCTGGCCACGGCCTTCTGGTTGAGGGCATGGAAGATGCACACCCTGGGCGCCTCCGGAAGGCCGGTGTACCTCGACACGTCGTCAAGCTCATCGGTGGTGACCGGATCCGCTATGAACGCCGGAATCCCCAACGGCTCGGCCACCCTCCGCGCCAATAGCCCACCCAGGCTCGACGCGTGCCCACCACCTGATGAGCGAAGCAGCGACACCAGCTCCTCGTCCACCACGTAGGTGCCGCCCTCCGAGGGCGGAAGCACCCCGCCCCTTCCCATCACCGCGCTGAGCGACGACGGACGTATGCCGCTGGCCTCCAGGAACCGCATCACGTGCTCGTACCGGAGCTCCAGCTGATGGAAGATGCTGGGGAACTGCGCCAGCATCTCGGCGTCGTGGGCCAGGTTACGGGATGCCACCATCTCATCATCATTGAAGACGGCTACCTTCGTCGAAGTGGAGCCGGGGTTGATGACCAGCTGAACGAACACCCGCGCCGTCTCCCCCTTCACGACGCCACTATGGCAAGCGCCAGCGAAAGCATGCGCGCCCTGGGCGAGTCAGACCTGGACGTTAGCACCACCGGGGCCCGCGCCCCCGCGATGACGGCGGCCGTGTCCACGTCACCGAAGTACACCATGGTCTTGTAGATCACGTTTCCCGCGGCGATGTCAGGCGCCAGCAGTATGTCGGCCCTGCCAGCCACAGGCCCGCCCACGCCCTTATGCCTGGCGGACTCCATCGACACGGCATTGTCAAGCCCCAGCGGCCCGTCGACGATGCAGCCCTTGATCTGCTTGCGGTCGGACATCTTAGCCAGCGCTGCCGCCTCGATGGTCTCAGGCATGTCCGGGTTCACCGTCTCCACCGCCGCGACACAGGCAACCTTCGGCTCGGCATTGCCCAGCCTGTGCGCTACGTCCACCGCGTTCTGTATTATCTGAACCTTCTGTTCCAGCGTCGGCGCTATGTTCATGGCCCCGTCGGTCAGGTATATCATCCTGTCGTACCGGGGGTTCTTGAACACGGCCACGTGGCTGAGGAGCCTGTTGGTGCGCAGTCCGATCTCCTTGTCAAGCACCGCCCTGAGGAAGTCGGCGGTGGGCACCAGGCCCTTCATCAGGATCCCCGCCTCGCCCGAGCTCACCTTGGCCACTGCCTTCCGCGCCGCCTGAGCGGGGTCGGGCTCGTGGACGATCTCAACTCCTGACAGGTCAAGGCCGATCTCGGCAGCCATGGCGTTCACCTGGGCCTCATCGCCCACCAGGACGAACCTGCCCATGCCCTCCGCCTGGGCCATGCCCACAGCCTCCAGCACTTCCTTGTCGTGAGCCGCTGCCACCGCCACCTTCGCCTCTGACCGCGCCTTGGCCTGACTAATCAGTTCAACGAAATCGGTGATCATCGCGGTTCCCCTCCTACAACAGCAGAATAGTCTTTGGCCTCTTCCAGCCCGTTCAGCACACGCAGCGCCCCCATGGCCAGCGCCTGCATCTCGTTCTCCCCGGGATACACGTAAACCGGAGCGATGAAACGGCAACGCTCGGTGACGTAATCCACAAGGCGCTGCCAGTGTGCCAGCCCGCCCGTGATGGCCACGGCGTCCACGTTGCCGCTGAGCACAGCTGCCATGGCTCCGATCTCCTTGGCTATACCGTAGAACATGGCCTCAGCCACCCGAAGCGCGTGTTCGTCGCCTTCTTGGATCATCCGCTCCACGTCACGGGCGTCAGCGGTGCCCAGGTGCGCCTTGAGCCCGGAGGCCCTGGTGAGCCTGTGTATGAGCTGGTCCTCAGTGTACTTGCCGGAGAAGCACATGTCCACTATCACGCTTGCGCAGATGGATCCCGCTCGCTCCGGCGAGAACGGACCCTCGTCATCGGCCCCGTTCACGTCCACCATCCTGCCGGCCCGCACCGCTGCGATGGAGATGCCGCTGCCCAGGTGGGCAACGACCATGTTGAGGTCCTGAAGGTCACGCCCCAGCTCCTGAGCCACCCTGTGGGCGGTGCTGCGAACTGACAGGGCGTGCAGCCGCGACTGTCGGGGCACTTGAGGCAGGCCTGAAAGGCGCGCCTCAGGGTCGAACTCGTCAACAGTGATGGGATCAAGGAGGTATGCCCGAATGCCCAGACGCCGGGCGATGTTGAAAGCGATCGGCGGGGAGAAGTTCGCCGCGTGATGCAGCGCCGGACGATGCAGCAGGTCATCCACCACCCTCTCGTCGATGAGGTATACGCCGCCAGGCATTGACCTGAGGGCCCCTCCCCGGGCCACCACGGCGCACAGCCGTTCCGGCGCCTCGTCATGCTTCGCCAGGCAGTCCTCTACGGCGGCCGTCCTGAACCTTAGGTGCTCCTCTGGACTGGTCAGTGGGGCCAGCTCATCCGGCAAGTGCTCAAGCGTTTCAGACCACACCACGTTCTCGTCGTTATACACGGCCAGCTTGGTCGAAGCTGACCCGGTGTTTATCACCAGGATTCGATGCCCGGCCCTGGCAGGGCTCAAGGGCCTCACCGCCTTTCGTCGTCACGCATGCACAGAATCTATATTCTACTCCGCCGCACAAACTCCCTTCACAAATGAGAATAGCCGGAGCAAGTCCGGCTGTTGCACATCGTTTCAGTATGCTGTTTTTCCGGCGCTACCTGCGGAACCGACCGCCAGGTCCTCCAGGCCGCTTCGGACCGCCCGGGCTGGACGAACGCGGGCCGCCTGGGCCTCCAGTCCTCGGAGGCCTGCCGGGCGCTCCGTCGCCAAGCCCCTCTGGCTTCGGAAGCAGGTCCTTGCGGGAGAGGTTTATCCTCCCTTGGCTGTCGATCTCGCATACTCTCACCGTGACCTCGTCTCCGACGTTCAGCACGTCCTCGACGGAGTTCACCCTTTCCCAAGAAAGCTGCGAGATGTGCACCAGACCTTCCTTGCCAGGCAAGATCTCCACGAAGGCGCCGAAAGGCATTATCCTGCTGACCCTGCCGGTGTACACCTCTCCGGCCTGCGGGTCGTGCACCAGTTCCATGATCATGCCCACGGCCTTCTTCGCCATCTCCTCGTTGGTCGACGCAATGAACACACGGCCGTCGTCCTCGATGTCGATCTTGGTTCCGGTGGCGTCGATGATCTTGCGGATCATCTTGCCTCCAGGGCCGATCACGTCCCTGATCTTGTCGGGGTCGATGGTGATGGTGAGCATCCTGGGCGCGTAAGGCGACAGCTCAGGCCTGGGCGCAGGCAGGGTCTCCAGCATCCTGCCGAGGATGAAGAGCCGTCCCCTGCGAGCCTGCTCCAGAGCTTCCTCAAGTATCTCCCTGGAGATGCCCTTGACCTTGATGTCCATCTGGATGGCGGTCACCCCGTCAGTGGTGCCGGCCACCTTGAAGTCCATGTCGCCCAGATGGTCCTCGATGCCCTGGATATCCGTGAGGATGGTGAAGTTGTCCCCGTACTTCACCAGACCCATGGCCACTCCGGCTACGGGCTTGCGAATGGGCACGCCTGCGTCCATCAGCGCCAGGGTGCTGCCGCATACCGATGCCTGGCTCGTGGATCCGTTGGATTCGATGGTCTCCGTCACCAGCCTTATGGTGTACGGGAACTCCTCCTCCGGCGGGATCATCGGCAGCAACGCGCGTTCAGCCAGCGCGCCGTGGCCGATCTCCCTGCGACCAGGCCCCCTCATGGGCCTGACCTCACCGACGCTGTAGCCAGGGAAGTTGTAGTGATGCATGTAGCGCTTGGACTCAATGAGCCCGAGATCGTCGATGATCTGCATGTCGCCGACGGCACCCAGCGTGCACGCGGTTATCACCTGAGTCTGGCCCCTACGGAACATGGCGGATCCGTGCACCCGCGGCAGGATTCCAACCTCGCAGGTAATGGGCCGGATCTCATCCAGGGCCCTGCCGTCAGGCCTGACGTGCTCTACCGTGATCATGCGGCGCACGATCTCCTTGAGCATATCATCGAGGACGGCGCCGATGTCCTTGACAGGCACCTCTTCCCCCATGAGCTCGGCGAAATGCGCCAGGGTTTCCTCCCTCACGGCGTCAAGCCTCTGCTCTCGCTCCACCTTGTCGGGGTTGCGTACAGCCTGCTCCAGGCGCTCATAGGCGAACTCCCTGACCTTCTGAGCCAGATCCGGATCGGGCTGGAAGATCTTGAACTCGCGTTTCGGCACCCCAACGGCCTCGATGATGGTCCTCTGGAACTCGATGATTCGCTTGATCTCCTCGTGGCCGAACATGATCGCCTCGAGGACCTTGCTCTCAGGCAGCTCGTTGGCGCCAGCCTCCACCATCAGCACCGCGTCGTATGTACCGGCAACCACCAGCGACAGGCTGGACTTCTCGGTCTGCTCGGCGTCGGGGTTCAGCACCAGCTCCCCGTCGACCAATCCCACCTTCACGCCGGCGATGGGGCCCTCGAACGGTATGTCGGAGATACACAGGGCCACCGACGCCCCATTCATGGCCAGCACAGATGGCTCGACCCCAGGCTCCACCGACATCACCGTGGCGACCACCTGAACGTCGTTGCGGAAGCCCTGAGGGAACAGCGGCCTGATGGGCCTGTCGATCTGCCGCGCCGCCAGGATCGCAGCCTCGCTGGGCCGTCCTTCCCTCTTGATGAACCCTCCGGGGATCTTGCCCACGGCGTACAGGCGCTCCTCGTAGTCCACCAGCAGAGGGAAGAAGTCTATGCCCTCCCTGGGCTCACGGGAAGCTGTGGCCGTGACCAACACCACGGTCTCTCCGTATCTGCACAGCACCGAGCCACCGGCCTGCTGCGCATAGTGGCCCGTCTCGAACACGAGCTTACGTCCGGCCACAGTTGTTTCGAAAACTTGATGCATCTAGTCACCTACCTTCTTGTGATAGCGGGTTTCAGTGCGAGTGCAAGCACAGAGAGCGGGACCGCATCGCCCGCTCTCACCCATAACGTACCTACTTCCGCAGACCGAGCTGGTCGATGATGACCCTGTACCTCTGGATGTCGGTCTTCTTCAGGTAATCCAGCAGAGCTCTGCGGCGTCCGACCATCTTGAGAAGCCCGCGGCGCGAATGGTGGTCCTTCTTGTGCACCCTTAGGTGCTCCGTCAGGTAGTTTATCCGTTCGGTCAAGATAGCCACCTGAACCTCGGGCGAACCGGTGTCGGTATCGTGGATGCGGTACTGGTCAATGATTTCTCTCTTGCGTTCCTGGTTAAGAGCCATCGTGTGTACCTCCTGTCAGGTAATTGCCCCTTACCAAGAAGACCGTCGGAGGGGTCGGTAATCGTAGTAAAGGGTTGGCAAGCTATTCGGAACCTATGCGCCAGCTTGCGATGTTCATTCTAGCATACGCCCTTGGAGCTGTAAACCGGCGCCGCAGGCGTCCGAGCCCACAAGCTCCACGGCGCGTACGATGTCGGCACGTATCTGAGCCACCAGCTCCGCCCGGTCGGAGAAGACCATCTCAGGGCGGAGGCGCTGGACGAACTGCACCGTCATGCGCTGGTTGTGGAAATCGCCGCTGGCCCCCACCAGGTGAGCCTCGACGCGCACCCCGCGGGCCTCATCGGAGAAGGTCGGCCTTGTGCCTATGTTGCACACTGCTGGCCAGTGCGCCCCATCCTGCGTGCGCACAACACAGGCGTACACGCCTCTCGCCGGAAGGGCAATGCCCTTCGCGGTTCGCAGGTTCGCGGTGGGGATGCCCATGCCCGCGCCCACGCCCCGACCGTGCTCCACCACGCCGTCGACGGCATGGGGCCTGCCCAGCATTCGCGCGGCCCTCTCCACATCGCCCAGCGCCACCGCCTCCCGTATGGCGGTGCTTGACACGGGAACACCGTCCACCTTGACCTGGGGGACCACCGTGACACCGAATCCAAGCTCAACGCCGAGCTGCACCAGAAGGACCGGGGTTCCCTGGCCCATGCGCCCGAAGGTGTAGTCATATCCCACCACCACGTGCTCGGCTCCCAACTGCTCCGCCAGGACAGCTCTGGCGAACTCCTGCGGCGAGCAGGCGGCGAACTCAGGCTCGAAGCGGCGCACCACCACCTGGTCCACCCCGGCCTCCTCGAAGAGCTCCAGCTTCCTCTGCAGCGAAACAAGGTACAGCGGCCGCCTCTGGGGTGCCAGCACCTCGATGGGGTTGACATCGAACGTGAAGGCTCCGGCGGGCAACCCCTTCTCCCGCGCCTGCCGCTGCGCCGCCCTGAGTAGCGCCACGTGCCCTCTGTGCACGCCGTCGAAGGTGCCCAGCGCCCATACGGCGCGCGGAGTCACCGAACCCAGCCCTTCACTTGCGAAAACGATGTTCATGAGCCCTCAGCCTCTCTCCCCAGAACCACCTTGGGATGCAGCGCAACTCCGTCGTCGCACGCGGCTCCCCCAGGCTCGGCCCATGCCACTGCCGCCAGACTGCCGTCAGGGTCAAACAGCGCCGTCCAGCCGCGGCCGCTGGCACCGGCGCCCGTGACCCTGCCTGCGTCGGCACGTATGACGTTGCCGTTCAGCGCCCTGACGGTCTCCAAGTCGTTCATCATCAGTCGAGGCAGGTGCGCCACCCCTCTCGCCATGGGATGCAGCACTGCCCCGTAATCCGCTGTCTCTGCGGCCGCGGCCACGGCTTCGATGGTGGCGCATTCCTCAAGCGAGAAGCCTGAGGCTCTGGTACGCACCAGGCTGCCCATGTGGCCCGGCACTCCCAGGGACGCGCAGATGTCTTCGCACAGAGTTCGTATGTACGTGCCTTTCGAGCACTCCACGGCGATCCGCACCGACGAGCCACTGACGATAGGCTCAGGCCAGGCATCCAGGTCCACAGGGACGATGCCGTACACGGTGACTCTCCTGGCCTCGCGCTCCACGGTGATGCCCTCCCTGGCAAGCTCGTAGAGGCGTCGGCCCTCGTAGTGCACGGCGGATACCATGGGAGGAACCTGCATGATCTCGCCGGTGAACTTATGTAAGGCATCGACGACCGCCTCACGGGGGATGGTGAACCCGTCCATCCGCGCCACCACCTGGCCGTGGGAGTCGCCGGTGGTGGTGGCGGAGCCGAATACGATCTCAGCCTCGTACGCCTTGGGCATGTCCATCAGGAACCTGGAAAGCCGCGTGGCCCTGCCCAGGCACAACACCAGCACGCCTGTGGCCTCAGGGTCCAGCGTGCCGGTGTGACCCACGCTGCGCTCTCGCGTGAGCCTGCGCACCCTGGCCACCACGTCGTGGGACGTGAAGCCTGCCGGCTTGTAAAGGGCCATCAGTCCGTCCACTGGTGGCCGGCCTCCCGGAGCGCCTTTCTCACCTCAGCCATCACCGCGGCTTTGGCCTGCTCGAGACCTCCCCTGAACGTGAGGCCAGATGCCCGAACGTGCCCTCCACCGCCCAACGCCAGCGCTATCCTGGACACGTCCACGTCACGGTTGGACCTGAGCCCCACCCTGATCTCATCGGAGCCGATCTCCTTGTAAACCACGGCCACCTCCACACCCGCCACCGACCTTGCATATGAGATGAACCCCTCTGTCTCCGACTCAGTAAGGGAATAGCGCCTCATGAGGTCAGCGGTGATGTCCATGGACGCCATCAGACCGGAGCAGTGGAATTCCATGCTGAGTATCGCCTCGGCCATGCCCGCAAGGGACTGGTACGACCTGGTGTCGTACACGCTCTGGCTTATCTGCCAGGGGCTTGCCCCCGCCTCGGTGAGGGCGGCGGCCACACGAAACGTGTAGGCCGTGGTGTTGGAGTACCTAAAGGAGCCGGTGTCGGTGATCACTCCCGCCAGCAGGCAAGTGGCCGTCTCCGGGCCCAGGGCGATGCCCATCCGCTCCAGAAGGCCGAACACCATCTCCGAGGTGGATGCGGCTGCCACGTCCACCCAGTTGATGTCGGCGAAGCCTGTGTTGGTGGGATGGTGATCCACGTTCGCCATCAGGCCGCTTGCCTGCACCGCACCGGCGCAGCGGCCCACCCGGTCCAGGGAGCCGCAGTCCAGCACCACCGCAAGGGCGTGCTGCCCCGCCGCGGCCGCGCAGTCCCCCGCCATGATCTCGTCGGCGCCTGGCAGGAACCTGAGGTTCGCCGGCACCTCGTCGGAGAGCACCGCAATGACCATCTTCCCGGCGCTCTCAAGGGCGTGCTTCAGGCCCAGCATCGAGCCGATGGCGTCGCCGTCCGGCTGCACGTGGGTTGTCACTATGATACTTGGAGACTGCTCAATGGCCTCGACCAGCCGCTGCGGAACGTTCATCAGCGGTCCTCCTGCTTGATCCTGGACAGCACTTCCATGATACGCGCCCCGTGTTCCAGGGAGGTGTCGTGCACAAAATGGATCTCAGGCGTGAGCCTCAGCTGGATCCTCCTGCCTATCTCAGACCGGATGTAGCCCTTGGCGCTCTCCAGGGCGCGCATGGTCTTGGCCTTCGCCTCTTCGTCACCGAGGATGCTCACGTAGACCTTCACGTGCTGCATGTCACCGCTGACCTCGACGTCCACCACTGTGGCGAACCCGAGCCTGGGATCCTTCAGGTCTTTCTGGAGTATGCTTGATATCTCCTCACGCATCGTGGCCCTTACCCTGTCGAGCCTGCGGTTGGCCATTGAACCACACCTCCATCAGGCAGTACATGTGTAAGTAGCTGCGCCAAGGCAGCGCGGGGAGCCGTTCGACGATGAAACGACTCCCGCCTGCATACAGGTGCGTGCTCACGGGCTCCCTGAAGGCCTTCAGGGAGACTCGTTACAGCTGGCGCCTTACTTCTTCCTTGCCGTATGCCTCAATGACGTCGCCCACGCGCACGTCGTTCCAGCCTTCGATGCCGATCCCGCACTCGAACCCGGCCGCCACCTCGCGCACGTCGTCTTTGAACCGCTTGAGCGACGCCAGCTTACCCTCATGCACCACGACCCCGTCGCGGAGCACTCTCACCCTGGCCGTCCTGGCTATCCTGCCGTCGGTCACGTATGACCCTGCGACCATGCCCGCCTTGGGCACCTTGAACGTGGCCCTGACCTCGGCATGGCCCGTCACGACCTCGCGGAACTCAGGCTCCAGGAGGCCAACCATGGCCTTCTTCACGTCGTCGATGACGTCGTAGATCACTCGATAGAGCCTCACGTCGACGCCCTCGATCTCGGCCGTGGCGGCTCCCGCCGCGTCGGGCCTGACGTTGAACCCGATGACCACCGCGTTGGACGCGGAGGCCAGCATCACGTCTGATTCACTTACGGCCCCAACGCCGGAGTGGATCACGTCCACCTTCACCTCATCGGTGGAGAGTTGCTCCACAGCCTGCCTCAACGCCTCGGCGGAACCCTGCACGTCCGCCTTGATGATGAGCCTGAGCTCCTTGACCCCCTCCTTGATCTGGGAGAACAGGTCCTCAAGGCTCATCTTCCTGGTGGTCTCGGCCATCTCGGCTGCGCGCTTGCGGTCAGCCCGGCGCTCGGCAACCAGCTTGGCCTCGCGTTCGTCGGTGACCACTTGGAACACGTCGCCTGCCTCCGGCACGGCGCCAAGGCCCAAGACCTCCACGGGCATGGACGGGGTGGCCTCCTCGATGGGCTCGCCCCTGTAGTTGGCCATGGCCCTGACCCTTCCGAAGATCTCGCCCACCAGGAAGCTGTCGCCTATCCTGAGGGTGCCCTTATTGATCAGGACCGTGGCGACGGGCCCCCTGCCCCTATCCAGCTTGGCCTCGATGACCGTACCCATGGCGGGCCTGTTGGGGTTGGCCTTAAGGTCCCGCATGTCGGCAACGAGCAGGATCATCTCCAGAAGGTCGTTGATGCCCATCTTCTGGACGGCCGAGACTTCCACCATCACGGTGTCGCCGCCCCACTCCTCCGGCACCAGGCCCTGTTCGGACAGCTCCCGTTTGACCCTGTCGGGCTGCGCCGTCGGCTTGTCTATCTTGTTGATTGCCACCACTATCGGAACCTTCGCGTCCTTGGCGTGGTTGATGGCCTCCCTGGTCTGGGGCATAACCCCGTCATCCGCCGCCACCACCAGAACCGCCACATCGGTGACCTGTGCGCCGCGGGCTCTCATGGCTGTGAAGGCCTCGTGGCCAGGAGTGTCAAGGAACGTGATTTTCCTGCCGTTCAGCTCCACCTGGTACGCGCCTATGTGCTGCGTGATCCCGCCGGCTTCCGTGGCAGTGACGTTCGTCTGCCTGATGGCATCAAGAAGCGACGTCTTGCCGTGGTCCACGTGGCCCATGATGGTCACCACAGGGGGCCTCGGAAGCAGGCTCTCCGGCGGATCCTCGACGTCGGCGATGGCCACCTCGCGCTCCTCACGCTCCGATCTGAGCTCGGCCTCGAACCCCATCTCCGTGGCGAGGATCTGTGCCACGTCGCCGTCGATCTCGCTGTTGATGCTGGCCATCACGCCCAGTCTAATGAGCTTGCCCATGACCTCGTTCACCGGCAGTCCCAGCTTGTTGGCGAGCTCCCGCACGGTGAGGGATGCCTCGATCTCCACCTTGCGCACCTTCTGCTGGCGTTCGCGCTTGCGGGTGGTGCGCCTGATCTCGATGTCGTCGACGGAGTCGAGGTCGCCCACCTTCACGCGGCGCTCGATCAGCTTGGCATCGCCAAGCGGCGCCGACGTGGGAGCCTTCTTTCTCCCGCGCTTACTGGCCTTGCGCTCGCCCCTGCCACCGTCCAGATCGTCATCGCCGCGACCATAGCGTTTGTCGCGGGTCCATCCGGGTTTCCCCCTTCCGGCCACGCCCTTGGGGGCGCTGCCCGCGGTCGTCGCAGTCGAAGGCTTAGGCGGGATCGCCGCAGGCCCTCTCGTCGCCTGGCGCTGCGCTGGCCCTGCGCCCTGCGCCCCGGCGGGGCGCGGTGGGAACTGGCCGCGCTCCGGCCTGCCCCCTACGGGCCTGTCTGGCCTGCCGGCGGGATACCCGCCTGCATGAGGCGTGACAGCCCCCGGCGCCGCGCCGCCCGGCCTCGCAGGCGCCTGAGCGCTGCGCTGCCCGGGCTGGCCATACCTTGGAGGCATCCCCTGGGAACGAGGCCTCGCCCGCGATGGTATGAAAGGATACGACGGATCCAGAGGCTGGCTCGGCTGCGCCTGCCTGGGGCCCTGCTGGCCCGCCTGTGGACGACTTATCGATGATTGCCGCGCCCTGTCATCATGGCGCTGGGGTGCTCCTGCAGGATGTCCGGCAGCAGGCCTCTGCGGGGGCCTCTGTTGCGGAGCGGGCGGCTGTGGACGAGCCTGCTGACGCACGGTAGGCTCAGCCTGTGCGGGCCTTGCCTGCGTTGAGGCAGGCTGCTGGGCGCTGGGCGCGCGACCTGCCGCCTGCCGGTCCCCCGATGCGGCCGGCTGCGCCTGGTCCTTGCCTGGCTGCGCTCCACGCGCTTCGGGACCGTACTTCCTCATCACGTAACGAGCCGCGTTCTCGTCGATCGCGCTCATGTGGTTCTTGGCCTTCACTCCCAAGTCGTTCAGGAGCGCGACCAGATCCTTGCTTGGCATGTTAAGCTCTTTTGCCAGCTCAAACACTCTCACTTTTGCCATAGTGTGTCACCCCCGTGGCCTGCATAGAGCTGCACTGCACTTCGGCGCTTCTCCAAAGGCAGGCAGCTGACATGGGCTATGCAGCGCTGCAGAAGCACCTACTATCGCGTGGTCTCGCTCAAAGCGGCCTCCAAATCTTTGATAATGCTCTCAGGCACTTCGACTTCAAGCGCGCGCGCGAGCCTGCCGCCTTTGATGGCCCTGGCCAGGCATTCGCTGCTCTTGCACACGTAAGCGCCCCTTCCAGACTTCTTTCCGGTGGCATCCAGCACGACCTGGCCGTCGGGAGTGCGCACGACTCGCATGAACTGGCGCTTGTCGCCAACCGTGCCGCATCCGACGCAGGTGCGCTGAGGCACTTTCCTGACCTTAGGCATGTCGACGCACCTCTAGAAGTCGATCTCGAACCGGGGTATGGCCCCCAGTCCGACCTGGGATTCGCTCTTGATGTCGATCTTCCACCCCGTGATCTTGGCAGCAAGGCGGGCGTTTTGTCCCTCGCGTCCGATGGCCAGCGACAGCTGGTAGTCTGGCACCACCACCAGCGCGATCTTGCTCAGGAAATCCGGCCTCACCTCTACCACCCTGGCGGGGCTCAGCGCGTTGGATATGAACGTCGCGTAGTCCTCGCTCCACGGTATGACGTCGATCTTCTCGCCTGCCAGCTCGCTGACGATGGCCTGTATGCGTGCGCCCCTGGGCCCCACGCACGACCCCACAGGGTCCACGTTGGGGTCGTGGGCCACCACAGCCACCTTCGACCTGGCCCCAGCTTCCCTCGCGATGGCCTTTATCTCCACTACGCCTTCGGCTATCTCCGGAACCTCCAGTTCCAGCAGGCGCTTGAGCAGCCCCGGATGGGTGCGGGACACCAGCACCATCGGGCCTCTCGTGGTCTTCCTTACCTCTATAACGTACAGTTTCAGGCGCTGGCCGGTGACATAATTGTCCACCGCCATCTGCTCCTGCGGAGGGAGCGTCGCCTCCGTCTTGCCCAGGTCTATGATGACGTTCCTCTGCTCGACCCTGCTGACGGTGCCGGTGACGACATCCCCTTCCCTGCTGGAGAACTGCTCGTAGAGCATGCCCCTCTCGGCCTCTCGGATCCTCTGTACCACCACTTGCTTCGCCGCTTGGGCGGCGATGCGGCCGAACTCCTTGGGAGTCACCTCGGTCTCCACCACGTCTCCCGGTGCGTACATGGGATCCAGCTGCCTGGCCTCCTCAACGGAGATCTCGGCCTTGGGGTCGGCCACCTCCTCCACCACGGTGCGCCTGTTCATCACCAACACCTTGCCGGTATCGGGATCGATCCCCACCCGTACGTTCTGGGCAGAACCATAGTGCCTCTTGAACGCCTGAACCAGAGCGGCCTCAATGGCTTCAAGAAGGACCTCTTTGCTTATGCCGCGCTCCCTCTGAAGGTCGTCGAGGGCACGCACTATCTCCAGTCCATCGTTAGGATTCATCGTCAAGAACCTCCTCGACGGGCACCGCCAGCCTGGCGTGGGCTATCTTCGACATCGGGATGCTGTACTGGGTGCCGTCGACCTCAATCTTCACGTTTTCGCCATCAACCCCCAGAAGACGCCCCTCAAACCGCCTTCTTCCCCGGAATTCCGAGAACGTGCTCACCAGAGCCCATCTTCCTGCAAAGTCCCTAAACTCCTGAAGGCTCTTCAGGGGTTTCTCGCCAGACGATGACACCTCCAGTATGTAGCTCTGCGGGATGAAGTCCTCCTCGTCCAGCACCGCGCCGACGACCTCCGAAAGGTCGGCGCAGTCGTCGATGGCCACGCCCCCTGCCTTGTCGATGTAGATCCTCAGGTACCAATGGCCCGAATCCTGCACGAACTCGGTGTCCACCACTTTCAGGCCCAGCGAGCTGGCCGAGGAGCGGGCGATCTCACTGGCTCTGGCCTCAATACGGCGACGATCCATTGGGCTCAGCCCTCCTAACTACTGAAAGAGCAGGGCTTTGGCCCTGCGATGGTCAAACATGACGAAAGAGTGGGCAAACCCACTCTCCCAACCAACAGCTGGAACCAGCGCCTTCGCATGCATTCCTCGCACAACCTAATATACCACATGCCGCGTTTGCGGCGCAATAGGCAGCTCAGGCTATGACGCTCAGAACAGCGACAGCTGATCAGTGTCGGGAAGGTCGCCGATGGCTCCCATCTCCGCTAGGGCGTCCACCTGCGAACGGGTGAGCCGAGTCCTATCCCGTAGATCCTGTTTCGAGGTGAACGCCCTCTCCTGCCTGGCCTCCACGACGCTCTCCGCCGCGGCGACTCCCAGACCCGGCACCGCCGCAAGGGGGGTGCGGATCGCAGGCCCCTCGACGGCGAAGGCTCTCGCCTCGGACCGGACTATGTCGACTGGAAGGATCCCTATCCCCCTGAGTACTGCCTCCGCAGCTACCTCGTATATGGTGGCGAGCTCCCTGTCTCTCGCGGAGGCGTCAGGCTTCTCGTCTGCGGACTGGCTTGCCGCCAGGAGTTCCTGAGCAGACATGAACGCAATGCGCGGGTCGAAGTCGGACGCGCGGATGCTGAAGTACACGGCGTAGAACTGCACAGGGTGGTGCACCTTGTAATACGCTATCCGGAAGGCCATCATGACGTACGCCGCCGCGTGCGCCTTCGGGAACATGTACTTTATCTTGTTGCACGAGTCCAGGTACCATTCTGGAACCGCGTGCTCCCGCATGAGGCGGGCGTCGTCCTCGGTGAGGCCCTTGCCCTTCCTCACGCGCTCCATGATCCTGAAGGCATCGCTGGGCGCCAGACCCCAGCCTATCAGCGCGTTCATTATGTCGTCGCGGCACGCGATGACCTGCCCCAACCTGGCCTTTCCGGACCTTATGAGGTCCTGGGCGTTGTTCAGCCACACGCCCGTGCCGTGCGACAGCCCGCTTATCCTGATGAGCTCGCCAAAGGTTGTAGGCCTGGTCTCCTCCAGCATCCCCCGTACGAACCTGGTGCCGAACTCCGGAATGCCCACCGTGCCCACGGTGAATCCCGAAGACGTGTCCAACCCCAGCGACTCTGGCCCGGAGAACAGCGCCATAGTGGCTGGGTCATCCATGGGGATGTTCTTCGACGGCAGCCCCGTCAGGTCCTCAAGCATCTTGATGGCCGTGGGGTCATCGTGGCCCAGAAGGTCCAGCTTGAGCAGACAATCGTGGATGGTCCTGTACTCGAAATGCGTCGTGACCACGTCGGAGCCTTTGTCGTTGGCCGGGCGCTGTATAGGCGTGAACTCGTGCACGTCCCTGCCCTTCGGCACGATCATCAGCCCGCCGGGGTGCTGGCCGGTGGTGCGCTTCACCCCTGAGCAGCCGCGGGCCAGCCTAAGCTGCTCGGCATGGCGGAGCGTCAGACCCCTCTTCTCAGCGTACAACTTCACGTATCCGAAGGCCGTCTTCTCAGCGATGGTGGCGATGGTGCCCGCCCTGAACACGTGGTCGGCGCCGAACAGCTCCTCCGCGTACTTGTGTATGGTCGACTGGTACTCCCCTGAGAAGTTCAGGTCGATGTCGGGCACCTTGTCACCGTCGAACCCCATGAAAGTCTCGAAGGGGATGCTCTGCCCGTCCTTCACCATGTCCGCGCCGCAGTCGGGGCATGCGGCATCAGGAAGGTCGTAACCCGACTCCACAGCGATCCCGTGGTCGAACAGACTGAACCTGCACTTCGGGCAGCGATAGTGCGGCGGCAGCGGGTTCACCTCGGTGATGCCGCACATGGTGGCCACCAGCGACGATCCAACCGATCCCCTGGAGCCCACCGGGTACCCGTCTGATACCGACTTGTGCACCAGTCTGGCAGCGATGTCGTAGTTCACCGCGTAACCATTGCCGATTATGGCCTCAAGCTCTTTCTCCAGCCTGGCCCTGACCACTTCCGGCAGCGGATCGCCGTATAGCTCACGCGCCCTGGCGTAAGCGTTGCTCCTGACGGCCTCCTCGGCCCCGTCGATCCTGGGGATAGCAAGCTCCTTCGGAACCGGGCAGAGCTGCTCAACCATGTCGCACACCCTGAGCGGGTTCACCAGCACCACCTCATTGCACGCCTCCTCGCCCAGGAAGGCGAACTCCTCCATCATCTCATCGGTGGTGCGGAAGTAGAGAGGCGCTTGCTTATCCGCGTCGACGTAGTCCTGCTTGGCCATGAGGATACGCCTGTACACCTCATCGGCAGGGTCAAGGAAGTGCACGTCCCCGGTGGCCACCACCGGGATGCCTAGCTGAGAGCCGATTCGGTATATTCTGGCGATGATTCTCTCTATGTCCTGAAGACTGCCCAGCTTACCGCTGCGCACCAGGAACTCGTCGTTTCTCGGAGGCATGATCTCCAGGTAGTCATAGAAAGACGCGATCCTGGAAAGCTCGGCGTCGTCGGCGCCCTGCAGCACGGCCCTGTAAACCTCGCCTGCGGCGCACGCCGAACCGATGAGCAGGTGCTGCCTGGCGGCAACCAGTTCGCTGCGGAGGATCCTAGGGTGCCTGTAGAAATGGTTCAGGTGCGACCAGGAGACAAGCCTATAGAGCGCCTGCAGGCCCTCACGGTTCATGGCCAGGATCGTCACGTGGTACGTGGGCGCGTCGTCGACGGCCGAGTCGGCTAGGTATCCCTCAATGCCGTACACGACCTTCACGCCATGCTTCTTACCTGCGGAGTACGCCTCCGGGAAGGACTGCACCACGCCGTGATCCGTGATGGCTATGGCAGGATGGCCCCACAGGGCCGCCCTCCTCACCGCCGCCTCCACGTCGCACACCGAGTCCATGGCGCTCATCTTGGTATGAAGGTGCAGCTCCACACGCTTCACCGGGGCGTTGTCGGCCCTCTGTGGGGGCGAGTACGGCACCACGTCCTGCACCGAGAGGACCGGCTCCCGAGCGTACTGGTCGTACTGCATATCGCCGCGTATCGCCACCCATGTTCCGTCCTTGAGGTCAAGGAGCGGATCGTCGGGGTCGCAGAAGCACTTGCACGCCACCGAGTCGGTGCGGTCTGTGATGTTGAAGGTGAGGATGGTGCAGCCTGACTTGGTGGAGCGCCGCTCCACCCCAAACACCTCGCCTGCGCACACCACCTTGCGGTCCGCCTCGCCCAGCGACGAAATGGGCTGCGGCGCGACGGTGAACATCCTGCCCCTGATGGCACCGGGATCCGGCTTTCGCGCCCTGCGCCTGCGCCTGCGCTCCGGCACTTCGCCGTCGCCTGCCGCGGATCCGTCGCCACCTGCGCCCTTCGCGGCGTCGGCGTCACGCGATGGCACGTTCACCCTCGCCTGAAGGCAGGCCGCTTCCTCCGCCTCCTCCGCAGGCGTAACCTCCGGTTCCTCCGGTTCCTCGAACTCGCCTATCTCTATCGACACGCGCGGCGGGTCTGACTGACACGTACACGCGAAGGCGGCTGCCACCACCTGGACGCAGCCTCGTTCCAAGAGCTTGTCGCGCTGCACGTCGCTGGGCACTTCCAGCAGCACTTCGTCGCCGCGAGCCCTGCACCTAGCCTGAGCCAGCCAGATCCACAGCGCCGGATTCTCCCGAGCGATCCTCTCCCTGACGCTGGGCCATGCTGCCTCGAAGGCCGAGGGCTCCGGCACAGGGTCGATCTCGCGCCCCGAGAACACCAGTCTGACGCAGCCGTCTACCCCGGCGGCGTCTGCGATGGCCCGCTGGATGGCTTCGGCGCATCCCGGATCCACGTCCGCCGGGGCGCAGATGTGAACCGTCCAGTCTCCAGAATCAGCGCAGATACAAACCTTCTGTACGGCGCAGCCGGCCGGAACTCCAGAGGGCATCTGTCGCCCGGCGCGGCGGAACACGTTCTCCAAGCTTGAGCATTGGTCTGACGGCACTACCACGAACACTTGAGACAACCAGGTCACTCCCAATGAACCAGGGACTTGACGACCTCCCAGTACATCTTGGCCCGCTCCGTGACGCCCTTCACGGCGCCCATCTTCTCCTCTTTCATCACGTGGGTCAGGTGCGGGAGCTTCACCTCAACCACCTTCAGGCCCAGGTTCTTGGCCCGCCGGGTGAGGACAGCCTCCACCCCGAAGCGGGAGATATCGAGCTCAAGGCCTGCCAGGGCCTCTCGCCTCACTGCCCTCTGGCCCGAGAGCCACGGCGTGATGGCCTGCGCCAGGTCTGTGGCCACGCGGCCGTCGGCGAACAGGCCGACGCTCATGTCGGCGCTCCCCGACATCACCGGCTCAAGAAGCGCCATGATGTGGTCTTCGGTGAGCCCGATGAGATCGGCGTCGAGCAGCAGTATGATCTCGCCATCGGCCGCCTCCACTCCGCGGGCGACCGCTCCCCCCTTGCCGACGTTGCACGGTAGGCTAACCACGGTGGCGCCGTGGGACTTGGCTACCTCAGCGGTGTCGTCCTGGGAGCCGTCGTCCACCACTATGACTTGGTGCACGGCCGTGCAGCGTACGAGGGCGCTAACCACATGGCCAACCCGGGGTCCCTCGTTATACGCCGGGACCACGGCCGATACTGTCACCGTGCCGCACCTCCCCGGGCTGAAGCAGTGCGAGCTCCGTCTGAACCAGGTCGCACACGCGCTTGGCCGCCTTGTCCAGATCGATCATGGCTACCTCTCCTGCGCGTCGCAAGGCCACCTCCACCTTATTCTGAGCCAGGCCCTTCGCTCCTATGGTTACCTTTATCGGGAAGCCTATCAGGTCGGCGTCCTTGAACTTCACTCCAGGCCTCTCGTCGCGGTCGTCCAACACCACCTCGACGCCCATTGACAGGAGCTCGCTATACAGCCGCTCCGCCGCCTCCATGTGCGTTGCCTCGGTCACGTTCACGGGAACCATCACGACCTGGTAAGGCGCCACCGACATCGGCCAGATGATGCCGTCCTGGTCGTGGTGTTCCTCTATGATCGCCGCCACGCAGCGGGTGATGCCTATGCCGTAGCAGCCCATCAGCATGAGGCGCTCCTGCCCCTCTTCGTCCAGGAACTTGCAGTTCAGCGACGAGCTGTACTTCGTACCCAGCTTGAACAGGTGGCCCACCTCGATGCCGCGGGCTCCCTCAAGAGGAGCTCCGCACTTGGGGCATGCGTCGCCGGCGACCACGGTGCGGATATCGGCCACCTGGTCCGCCTCGAAGTCAACTCCGTAGCTTACCCCGACGATGTGGGCGTCGGCCTGGTTGGCCCCGACCACCCCGTCGGTGACCCCGACGACTTCATGGTCAGCTATGGTGCGCACGTTGCGACGCAGGCCTATGGGCCCGGCGAAGCCCACCGGCGCTCCGGTGACCTCCTCGATGACCTCAGCCGGCGCCAGTTCCAGCTCGGCGCAGCCCAATACCCTCCTGAGCTTGATGTCGTTGACGTCCCTGTCGCCGCGGATCATGGCGGCCACTGGCTCCCCGTCTGCCAGGTAGATCATGGTCTTCACCATCTGCTTCGGGCTGACCCCGAGGAAGCCGATGAGCTGGTCGATGGTGCGGATCCCGGGAGTGGGCACGGTGCGAGCCTGGCCATCTCGCGCCTCGCTCTGCGCGGGGCGCTGGGGCACCGCTGCCTCTGCCCGCTCGTCGTTGGCTGCGTATCCGCACTTGTCGCAGAACACTATTCCCGCCTCGCCCACATCCGAGACCACCATGAACTCGTGGTTCACTGACCCTCCGATGGCCCCTGCGTCGGCCTCAACCACCTTGTACGTAAGCCCCATCCTTGAGAAGGCCCTGCAGTACGCGGTGTACATCTTCCTGTAGCTGACGTCGAGGCCCTCCTCGTCCCGGTCGAAGCTGTACGCGTCCTTCATGATGAACTCGCGGGCACGCATCACGCCGAACCGCGGCCGTATCTCGTCGCGGAACTTCGTCTGTATCTGGTACACGATCTGCGGCAGCTGCCGGTACGACCGCACCTCGTCGCGGACGGTGATGGTGGTAATCTCCTCGTGGGTGGGCGCCAGGCACATCTCGCGGCCGCCCCTGTCCTTCAGGCGGAACATCTCGCTGCCGTAATCGAAGTACCTGCCGCTCTGCTTCCATATCTCCGCAGGCTGTATCGCCGGGAACAGCGCCTCCTGTGCCCCCTGCCCGTCCATCTCCTGCCTGACGATGGTCTCGACCTTCCGGATGGCCCGGTATCCCAAAGGCAGGTATGAGTACACGCCCGAAACGGTCTTTCGCATCAGACCCGCCCGCAGCATCAGCTGATGGCTGGGGATCTCCGCTTCGGAAGGCACTTCCCTCAGCGTTGGAGCAAACATCTGCGACATCCTCATGCGTATCACAACTCCTTACTCCCGGGCTGAACCCGCTTGGCCGCGGCCTCCTGGTAAACCGCCTCCATCAGCGCGTCAACCATGTGGGCGCTATCTACTCTCTTCACGATCTGTCCCCGGCGGAACACCAGTCCGCACCCTCTGCCGCACGCCAGCCCCACGTCGGCGTCGGCCGCCTCGCCCGGCCCGTTCACCTCGCACCCCATCACCGCCACAACCAGCGGCACGTCCAGGTGCTGAATCTTGGCGCGGACCTCCTCAGCTATGGCCTCTATGTCGGCCCTCGACCTTGCGCACGTGGGGCACGCCACCAAAGTGGGGCCGAAACTCCTCAGGCCCACGGCGGAGAGTATCTCTCGCCCTGCCTGCACTTCTGCTATTGGATCCCCTGTGAGACTGACCCTGATGGTATCGCCGATGCCCTCCGAAAGCAGGATCCCGATGCCCACCGCAGACTTGACCAGTCCTCCTGGAGGGGGGCCTGCCTCCGTTATCCCGACGTGCAGCGGGTAGTGCACCCGCTGGGCCAAGACGCGGTAGGCCTCAACGGTGCGGGGAACGTCAGACGCCTTCATGGACACGACGATGCTCTCGAACCCGGCCTTCTCCAGGAGGCCAACGTGCCACAGCGCCGCCTCAGCCATGGCCCTGGGAGTGCGCCCGTAGGCCTCCACCAGGCGCCTGGGGAGGGAGCCGGCGTTCACGCCCACGCGGATGGGAACGCCTCTGTCGTTGGCAGCCCTGGCAAGCTCGGCCACGCGAGCCTCCGAGCCTATGTTGCCGGGGTTGATGCGCAGCTTATGTATGCCGGCCTCGAGCGCCATCAGCGCCAGCCTGTAGTCGAAGTGGATGTCGGCCACCAGCGGCACCGACGTTGCCGCGAGTATTTCCGGCAGGGCCTCGGCGGCCTCCTGGTCCGGCACAGCCAACCTCACTATCTCGCAGCCCGCCGCCGCGAGTTGATTCACCTGCTCTGCGGTGGCGGCCGCGTCCCGCGTATCGGCTGTGGTCATGGACTGAACGCTCACCGGGGCTCCGCCGCCGATGGTCACGTCTCCCACTCTTACACCTATGGTAGCACGTCGGGGCACGATATCACCACCGTCAGAGCCTGGGCACTATCATCCTCGAAATGTCGCTCACCGTGGCGTACACCATCAGCAGCACCAGTAGGGCCAGGCCCACGAACCTCAGAACCCCCTCGAACTCGGGCTGAAGCGGGCTTCCCTTGATCCCCTCCAGGACCAGCAGAAGCACCCAACCGCCGTCAAGGATCGGCACTGGCATCAGGTTCACCAGCCCGAGGCTGATGGATATCAGCGCTATCAGCATCGCCAGACTGGCGATGCCTGCCCTGGCAGCCTGAGCCGACATCCCGGCGATACCCAAAGGCCCCGACACGTCAGCCTCTGCTCTGCCGGTGAGGGCGGCTATCAGCATGGATACGGTGCTGTCGACGACTCCGATGGTGTATGCCACCGCCTCCGCCGCGGTGCCGCGCACTCCGCCCTTCACGGGCCGCTCCGCCAGCCCCACGCCGATCCTGCCCACCTGGGCGTCTGGATCGTACTCAGGAACCACCGTTATGCTCACCCGCGTCTGGCCCCGCAGCACCTCCACCTCCACGGGCCGGTCCCAGCTGGTGGAGACTGCGCTCACGAAACCCGCCACGCCAGCCACGGGCTTGCCGTTGACAGTGAGTATCGTGTCGCCCGCGGCGAACCCGGCTCGCTGCGCCGGACTGTCGGAAAACACCTCAGTGATGCTGGCCATGGGCACGCCATAGGCGCCGAACAGCACGATCAGGATGACCACCGCCAGCACGAAGTTCATGATGGGCCCGGCGGTGACGATGAATATCCTCTTCCAGATGGGCTTGCCGTGAAAGCTCTTGGGATTCCTGGCAGACGCCTTACGGTCGGCGCCTTCCTCGTCGTCCAGCCCCACCAGACGGCACATCCCCCCGAGAGGCAAGAGCCTGATGGAGTACACCGTCTCTCCTCGCTTCACCGACCATATCTTCGGGCCGAACCCCAAAGCGAACTCGTGAACCCCCACGCCGGAAAGCCTCGCCGCCAGGAAGTGCCCCAGCTCGTGCACGAAGACGACGATGCCGAGGACGACTATGAATGAGAGGGCGTACAAGCGCCACACCTGCCTCGCACGTATTCTCTGGCCCAGGAGTCTGCCGAGAGGATCTGGCCCAGCGTGGGCCGGGGCACCGGAGCCGCGCTCCTCATGGCGTCAGCCACGAGAGGAGCGATGTCGCGGAACTCGATTCTGCCCTCAAGGAAGAGCCTCACCGCTTCCTCGTTGGCGGCGGACATCACAGCCGGCGCGACTCCACCCAGCTCCAGGGCGATGTGCCCGAATCCGGCCCCCGGGAACCGCCGAAGGTCAGGAGGCTCGAAGGTGAGCTCAAGCTTTGACGCGAAGCTCATCGGCTGCACCGGCGACGGAAAGCGCTCCGGGTACGTCAGCGCGTACTGGATGGCGCCTCGCATGTCGGCGGAGCCCAGCTGGGCTACGATGGAGCCGTCCACGAGCTCCACCATGGAGTGGACGACGCTCTGTCGATGGACCACCACCTCGATCTGGTCGGGGGTGACGTCGAACAGCCAGCGCGCCTCCACCACTTCCAGCGCCTTGTTGATCATGGTGGCGGAGTCGACGGAGATCTTCGGGCCCATGCGCCAGTTAGGATGGGCAAGCGCCTCCTCCACGGTGATGCCTGAGAAGTCAGCGCGATCCCGGAAGGGCCCGCCGGAGGCGGTAAGGATTATCCTCCTGAGCGCCTTTCTATCCTGGCCGGCAAGACACTGCCACACCGCCGAATGCTCGCTGTCAACTGGGCGGATGGTGGCGCCACGCCTGGATGCCGCCTCTAGCACTAACGCGCCTGCAGCCACAAGAGTTTCCTTGTTCGCGAGAGCAACGTCCCGCCCTGCCTCGATGGCGGCGAGCGTCGGCTCGATTCCGGCGGCCCCCACAAGTGCGTTCACAACGATGTCGGCGCCGTCGTCGGCCGCCGCCTCCGTAACCCCGCGGGCTCCGAAGAACACCTTGATGCCCGGGTCGAGCTTGGCAAACTCCTGGCGCGCCTGCTCTTCCAGGGACGCGTCACCGACAGCCACTAGGGCGGGCCTGAACTCCCGGGACTGCTGAACCAGGAGTTCCAGGTTCCTGTAGGCGGCTAGGGCCCGGACCTTAATGCCCAGGCGCTTGGCGACATCCAGTGTCTGCCGCCCGATGGACCCGGTTGAACCCAGCACTGAGATGGCTTTCATTGGCTACTCCTCGTCTTCAACGGGAAACATCGGCAGGATCACCGATTGGTATACGGCCTTCAGGAATATCACCGACAGGGGCCCCGCCACCAAACCAACGGCTCCGAACAGCTTGGATCCCATGTACAGGGCAAGCAGCGTCACCAGTGGATGAAGGTCGAGGTTCTTCTGCATGATCCGAAGCTCCGCCACCTGGCGCACCGCCAGCGCGATCACGTGGATCACCAGGAGGCCCACTGCGTAGCCGTAGTTCTTCATTATAATGTGGTAGCCAATCCAGGGCAAGTATATGGCAGACGGCCCGATCATGGGCAGGAGGTCGAGAAGCCCGCACCCCAGCGCCAGGAGCCACGCATAATTCGTCCTGACCAGGCTCAATCCAATGAGGTTGGCGACGACCGTGATGGCCACCAGCACGATCCTGGAACGAAGGTAGCGAACGAAACCGGTGAGCAGCTCCGTCCTGACCCGGCCCAGCCTGTGCCGCCATCGGAGCGGAATCGACTCGAACATCCCCTCTGAGAACTGGTAGAAGTCTTTGGATATGAAGAACGTCGCCAGCAGGCTTATGAGCATCATCAGTACGAAGCTGGGGAACAGCGCCAGCCAGCCGCCGACGGTGGCCACGGCGCTCTCAAGGAAGGTCACGATGGTCCTCTGCTGCTCGCTGATGTAGCTCGCGATGGGCTGTGGCAGGCCCTCCACGAAGAGCACCGCCCGGGAGAACAGGCTCTCGATGGCCTTGGTTATCGCTGCAGACAGGCCGCCCACGTTCCGCGAGAGCTGATCGATCTCGTGGGCTATCTCGGCCACGCTCAGCGATAGCGCCGTTATGAGCAGACCGCTCACGACTATGAGGGCGAGGAAGACCGCGAGGCCCCTGGGCATCCTCAGCTTCCGGTGGGCAAAGGAAACCACAGGGTCGATCAGGATGGCAAGGAAGACGGCCATCACGAAGGGTGTCACCAGGGGCAAGAGGAACCTGACGCTCAGGTAAGTGACAACAACCGCCACCGACAGGGCGATGAAGGCTTTGGTGTGGTTGGTCAAGCTCCTCACCTCTATCCACCGAACAGGTTAGGTAGTGCCCTCACGAAGAAGTAGTATGCGGCGGGGGCCGCAAAGACCAGCGAATCGAACCTGTCCAGCATGCCGCCGTGCCCTGGGAACAGGCTCCCTGAGTCCTTCACGCCGACATCGCGCTTCAGCGCAGATTCCGCAAGGTCGCCGACCTGCCCGGAAGTGGCCACCACAACCGCGGACGCCACAGAAAGAGGCCATGACACAGTATACCATAGCCCCGTCGCGTCGCCCAAGGCCTTGAAGGCCAACGCCCCTGCAACGGCCCACACATAGCCACCGATGCAGCCTTCCACGCTCTTCTTAGGGCTCAGGGCCGGGGCCAGCCTGCGCCTGCCCAGACGGCAGCCGATGAAGAACGCCCCCATATCGCACATCCACACCAGCACCACCACCAAGAGCGCCAGCCCCATCCCAGGGTCCGGCGCTGGCTGGGCCAGACTGGCGGCCGCCGCCCCACCGGCGCCTGCGGCGCGGATTAGCACCAGCCTGCTCACGGTGAAGCCGGTGTAGAGCGGGCCGAAGGCCGCCTGAGCCGTGCGCCGCATCGCATCCTGGGGGCTCCCGCTGAGCACCTGCAGCGCAAGGGGTAGGAGCACGCTGGCCGCCACAAGGGGCACCGTCTGCCCCCCTCCGACGGCGGCGTCCGCCACGAAGCCCAACGACAGCGCGACGGTGACGGCGGTGAGCGGCGTGTTGCCTGAAATCGATGATATGCGCGAGTACTCCAGGGCACTTACGCCGGCGATGATGGCGCACAGGATAGCGGATGGAATCTTGCCCGCCACCAACAGGGCAAGGACTACCGGGGCCCCCAGCAAGCCCACTATCACTCGAGCGATCAACGATCCTCCCCCCCGATGCTCTTTCCGGAGAGGGCGCCGAAACGTCGGTCGCGGCGGGAATACTCCGCCAGGGCCTCCTTCAGATGATCCGGCGTGAAATCGGGCCAGAGCACCGGAGTGACGTACAGCTCCGAGTAGGCCGACTGCCAGAGCAGGAAGTTGCTCAGCCGCATGTCCCCGCCGGTTCGAATCACCAGATCCGGGTCGGGCTGACCGGCGGTGGAGAGCATGGAGGCGAAGAGCTCCTCGTCGATGCCGTTCGGATCCAGTTTCCCCTGCGCCGCCTCGGTCGCCAGCCGCCTTGCCGCCTGAAGGATATCCCAGCGCCCGCCGTAATCTATGGCCACGTTCACCACCGTATCACTGGCATGGGCGGTGATCCTCTGGGCCTCCATGATGACGTGTTTGGCCGAGGCCGAAAGCCGCTCCATGCTGCCTATGGCCCTGATGCGGATCCCGACATCTGCGAGCTTCTGGGCTTCGGCGGCAAAGAACTGCTCCATCAGCGAAAACAGGCCGCGCACTTCCGACTCAGGACGTTTCCAGTTCTCCGTGGAGAACGCGAAAAGCGTGAGGTGCCGCAGGCCCAGGTCCCGGGCGGCCAGGGCTATCCTCCTGGCGGCCTCGGTGCCCCGCCGGTGCCCCTCCAGGCGGGGAAGCCCTCGCCCCTCCGCCCAGCGCCCGTTTCCGTCCATGATTATGGCAACGTGAGAAGCGCGCACTCGGATACCTCCTAGTCCTCTGCAGGGCACATGTGACAAACCCCCTCTGATGAGGGGGTTGGGCCCAACGGGTTGGCGCCTACACCTGCATGATCTCGACTTCTTTGTCCGCCAGGAGCTTGTCGACCTCTCCTATGTACTTATCGGTGAGCTTCTGAACCTCATCCTGTGCCCGCTTGAGGTCGTCTTCGGTGATGGTGCCCTCTTTCTCCATGGCCCTGAACCTCTCAATGGCATCCCTTCGGACGTTCCTGATGGCCACCCGTTTCTCCTCGGCCATCTTGCGCACCAGCTTCACCAGGTCACGGCGGCGTTCCTCGGTCAAGTGCGGTATCACCAGCCTGATGACGTTGCCGTCGTTGGTGGGAACCAGGCCCAGGTCCGACTTCTGGATCGCCCTCTCGATCTTGCCCAGCACCGACTTGTCCCATGGGGTGATCACCAGAAGGCGAGGTTCGGGAGCGGAGACCGACGCCAGCTGGTTCAGAGGAGTCGGCGTATCGTAGTAGTCCACCACGATCCGGTCCAGCAGAGCGGGGTTAGCCCGGCCGGTGCGTACCGTGGCGAAATCCTTCACGGCTGCTTCCACCGTATCCTTCATCTTGCCCTCGGCCTTGACCATCTCATCCTTGTACAAGCCTAATCCCTCCCGATATACGTGCCCACGGGCTGTCCTGCCAAGGCGGCTTTGATGTTCCCCTCCACCAGTAGGTTGAACACCACTATTGGTATGTCGTTGTCCTTGCAGAGCGATGCGGCGGTGGAATCCATTACGCCTAAGCCGCGGTTGAGGATGTCCATGTACGAGAGCCTCGCGAACAGTTGGGCGTCGCTGTTGGTGCGCGGGTCGCAATCGTAGACCCCGTCCACGCGCTTGGCCATGAGGATCACCTCGGCCTCGATCTCCGCCGCCCTGAGCGCCGCCGCAGTATCGGTGGAGAAGAACGGGTTGCCGGTGCCGGCGCCGAAGATGACGACGCGGCCCTTCTCCAGATGGCGTATGGCGCGCCGCCTTATGTATGGCTCCGCTACCTGCCTCATCTCAATGGCAGTAAGCACCCGCGTGGGAACGCCGATGCGTTCAAGAGCGTCCTGAAGCGCCAGGGAGTTGATGACCGTAGCCAGCATGCCCGCGTGGTCGGCAGCGCTCCGGTCCATCCCGTTGCGGCTGGCCTCAGCGCCCCGCCACAGGTTTCCGCCGCCCACTACCACGGCGATCTGGGCCCCGGTGGCGTGCGCCTCGGCAACCTGCCTGGCGATCCAGTTCACCGCCTCCGGGTCGACCCCGTGGCGCTGTGAGCCGGCGAACGCCTCCCCCGAGAGCTTCAGCACGACCCTCCTGTACTTGGGTTCCAATTCTCTCACTCCCAAACTCCGATTCGATACCGGGCGGCATTATCCTGCATCTTGACTGCAAGCCCCTTGATAACAAAGAAGAGAACACCGCAGTGTTCTCTTCCCTGCTCATCTTCATTATAGGGTTTCGCCGCGCTCGAACCGGACGAACCGCCTCACCGTGATGTTCTCGCCCAGCTTGCTGATGGCCTCGCGGACGAGGTCTCCCACGGTCTTCTCAGGCTCGCGGATGAAGGGCTGATCCAGCAGGCACACCTGCTGGAAGAACTTCTCCATACGCCCCTCGGCGATCTTAGTAGCGATCTTCTCCGGCTTGCCCTCGTTCACGGCCTGGGCCAGATAGATCTTCCGCTCAGCCTCGACCATCTCCTCGGGAACCTGATCCCGCGAAACGTACTTCGGGTTCGCTGCGGCCACCTGCATCGCCAGATCGTGCACGAGCGCCTGGAACTGGGCGTTCTTGGCCACGAAGTCGGTCTCGCAGTTGACCTCAATGAGCACTCCGATCTTGCCACCCATGTGGATGTAAGCATCGATGATGCCCTCGGCGGTCTCACGACCAGCCCTCTTGGCCGCGGCGGCCAGCCCCTTCTCCCTCAGGTACAGTACGGCCTTGTCGAAGTCGCCGGCGCACTCCACCAGTGCCCGCTTGCAGTCCATCATGCCGGCGCCGGTGGTCTCGCGAAGCTCCTTAACCTTCGTTGCTGAAATCTCCATTGAACGGATCCCCCCGTATCTATTCGTTGCCCGTCTCGTCTTGGGCGTTGTCGGTGTACGACTCGCTGAAGTCGCCTTCCACCTCAAGCTCCTCAGGTCCAGCTTCCTCTTCAGCCGAAGCCTGGTCGAGGCCTTCCCTGCCCTCGATCACGGCGTCGGCCATCTTGGATGTCAGAAGCCTCACTGCACGAATAGCATCGTCATTGCCTGGGATCACGTAGTCAACCTCGTCAGGATCGCAGTTGGTGTCGACTATGGCGACTATGGGGATGTTCAGCCTGCGGGCTTCCGCCACCGCTATCTTCTCTTTGCGCGGATCGACGACGAACACCGCGCTGGGGGGCTCCTTCATGTCGCGTATGCCCTGAAGGCGCTGCTGCAGCTTATCGCGCTCGGCCATGAGCTTCAGCACTTCCTTCTTGGGGAGCGCCTGGAAGGAACCGTCCTCCTCCATCCTCTCGAGGGCCTTCAGCCGCTCCACCCTCTTGCGGATGGTGCTGAAGTTGGTGAGCATTCCGCCCAGCCAACGCTCGTTCACCCAGTGCATTCCGCAGCGCTGCGCCTCCTCGGCTACAGCGTCGCGAGCCTGCTTCTTGGTGCCGACAAACAGAACGGTTCCGCCTTCGCTGGCGACTGACTTGATGAAGTTGTAGGCCTCGTCGACCTTTCGTACGGTCTTCTGGAGGTCGATGATGTAGATGCCGTTCCTGGAGGTAAAGATGTACTGCTTCATCTTCGGGTTCCAACGCCTGGTCTGATGCCCGAAGTGTACACCCGCCTCCAGCAGCTGCTTCATGGTTACCACTGCCATGACGTATCACCTCCCTCCCGCAGCGGTTCAACCTCCGGCCCCGTCAACTCCGAGCCACACCAGCTTCTGAGCCGGCACCGCAACTCGAATCGGGGGCCGTGTGTAATTCGCACAAGCGTTAGTATAGCATACGAGCCAAGCCCTGGCAATCCAGTCCGATGGCGACAGGCCGCAAGAAACCGCAGGATGCCGGATGCGAAGGCATCGTCGATCCAGCCTCCTGCGGCGCCGCCTATCGTGCCCTGAGCCGCTCCAGCTCGTCGAAGAGCTTGTCGTTGAGCACGCGTATGTAGGTGCCCTTCATCCCTAGCGACCTCGACTCGATCACCCCTGCGCTCTCGAACTTCCGCAGTGCGTTCACAATCACGGACCTGGTTATCCCCACCCTGTCCGCGATCTTCGACGCCACTAGCAGCCCCTCGTCTCCAGAGAGCTCTTCGAAGATGTGCTCCACAGCCTCCTGCTCGGAGTACGACAGGGTATCCAGGGCCATCTGCACGGCGTTGCGCTTGCGCGCCTCCTCGTCGTGGCGCTCGCTGCGCGACCTGAGTATCTCCATCCCCACTAACGTGGCGGCGTACTCGGCCACCACCAGGTCGTCCTCGTCGTGCAGGCGCCCGTCGCTTACCAGCGCCAGGCTGGCCAGCCTCTCCCCGCCGCCGTACACCGGGACCATCGTCACGGCGCTCTGCTCCGATCCGCCCACAAGCTCGTCCTGGAAGACGCCCAGCGCAGCCACGGCGGGCAGGCCGATGACGGTGTCGAACACCCTCAGCAGGCTGTCATTGGTCTCCTTCGGCAGAAACCCCGTTTCAAAGGCTTCTGCAAGACCTGCGCCGTTTTCGCTCAAGTGCTTCAAAGAATGGGCCAGGAGCTTCCCGTTCTTGGCGATGATGAAGACGTCGCTCTCGGTGACCTCCGACAACACCTCTGCCAGCTCCGAAAGGTCAAGCGACCGGCCGGACGAGTTCTGGACAAGCCGATTAACTCTGCGCGTGCGTTCCAACAGAGAACCCACGTTGCGACCTCCCCTCGTGTAATTCCCTCACCAGTGACCATCTTTAGTATTCTCCAAAGATTCCACGCTCTAAACGGTGAGCCGACGCAAAGCGCGGGTCATGCACGGGGGTGGGTGTTGCGGTATATGCGGTACAGACGCTCCCTCGATACGCTCGTGTAAATCTGCGTCGTCGATATGTCAGCGTGCCCCAGGAGCTCCTGGACGATACGGAGGTCGGCGCCTCCGTCGGTTAGATGGGTGGCGAACGAATGCCGAAGCGAGTGGGGGCTGAACTCCGAAGGCAGGCCCGCCTTGCGCAGGTACTTCTTGAGCATCCTCTGCACCGACCTACCGCTGAGCCTGCTGCCCCTGTTGTTCACGAAGAGCGCCCGGCACTCAGGGTCGGGCCGAAAGTGCTCCCTTCCCCGCTCCAGGTACTCGCGGATGCACGTCGCCGCTTGCCTGCCCACAGGCGCGATGCGCTCGCGAGCGCCTTTGCCCATCACCCTGACGCTGAGGGTCTCGGGCGAGTAGTCTTCGATGTTCAGGCCAACCAGCTCCGAGAGGCGTATCCCGGACGAGTACATGAGCTCCAGTATGGCCCTGTCCCGCAGGGCCTGCGGGCCGGATCCGCCTGCGGCGCTGAGGAGCCTGTCCACCTCCTGAGGCCTAGCCGCCCTGGGGAGACGCCGAGCCCTCCTGGCGGGGCGCAGCGCGTACGCGGGGTTGGACTCAATGCGCCCCTCGCGGGCCAGGTAACGGAGGTACGCCCTCACCGCGCTGAGCCTCCTGGCTATGCTGGACTGGGCGGCCCCCCTCGCCTGCAGCGACGCCAGGTATTTCCTGAGCGTCGACTGGCTTATCCGACATGGTTCGTCAGCGGGGATGCCAAGGTACTCGCAGAAGCTCAGAAACTGCGAGACGTCCCTGCCGTAAGAGTCCACGGTTCTCGGCGACAGGGCCCGCTCGCTCCTCAAGTAATGAATGAAGCCGTCTATGTCGCTCAACTGCGGCACCCCCTCTGACGCAACCAGGCACGAACTGATATCGGGCCGCTACTTCCTTGCCGCCCACCGCCTACCGCAGGCGCTTCAGCGTCTCGCTGAAACTGACCTGGGCCAGCTGGATCTGGCAGCGGCGCCTCTCTTCCTTTCGTTTCGCTTCCAGACAGGGCGGAAGCAGGCCGAAGCTCATGCCCTTTGGCTGATAGTCGCCTGCAGGCGGAGGCGACGACGCGTGCTGGCACAACGCCCCCAGGCAGCAACCGGGCGGCCACACAACGGGCCCGCGCCCGGTGGCCAGCCTGGCCGCGTTGATCCCGGCCACGATGCCGGTGGCCGCGGACTCCATGTACCCCTCGACCCCGGTGATCTGCCCTGCGAACAGGATGCGGCCATCCCGCTTCAGTTGCAGGGTGGGAAGGAGGTGAGCCGGCCCGTTGATGTAGGTGTTCCTGTGCATGACACCGTACCGCACGAACTCGGCGTTCTGTAGCCCTGGGATCATGCGGAAGACCTTCCTCTGCTCGGGCCACGTCAGCCTGGTCTGGAAGCCCACCAGGTTCAGAAGCGTGCCCTCCCTGTTCTCCTTTCGGAGCTGCGCCACGGCGTAAGGACGCTGGCCCGTACGCGGGTCCAACAGGCCAACCGGCTTCAGAGGCCCGTAACGAAGCGTATCAACCCCGCGGCCTGCCAGCTCCTCCACGGGCATGCACGCCTCGAACAGCTTCATGCTCTCGAACCCGTGAAGCGGCACCCGTTCCGCCTTCACAAGGGCCTCGCAAAAGGCCAGGTAATCCTCCCGGTCCATGGGGCAGTTGGCGTAATCCGCCTCACCACGCCCGTACCGCGAAGCCCAGAAGGCTACGGACCAGTCCACCGAATCGGCCTCGATTATCGGCGACGCGGCGTCGAAGAAGAACAGGTGCTCTTCGCCGAGGAGGTCCGCAAGATGCCTCGAGAGGCTCTCGGAGGTCAGCGGCCCTGTGGCCACCACCACTATCCCCTCCTTCGGGATCTCGGTAGCCTCCCTGCGAACCACGCTTACCCTCGGATGCGCCTCAAGCGCCGCGGTGATGCACGCCGAGAACCGGTGCCTGTCAACTGCCAGCGCCTGCCCGGCAGGCACCCGCCAGCGGGTAGCGCACTGAAGCACCAGCGACCCCAGGGCGCGCATCTCGCCCTTCAACAGGCCAGGGGCGGTCTCTTCCCTGTCGGAACCCAGCGAGTTGCTGCACACCAGCTCCGCGAAATGTCCAGTGGAGTGGGCCGGCGTGGTCGCCTGCGGCCTCATCTCCACCAGTGTGACGTCGATGCCCGCCTGGGCTACCTGCCACGCAGCCTCCGAGCCGGCCAGCCCGGCGCCGATCACCGTGACGGCGCTGGCGGCGCTCACCTGCCCTCGCCTCCGGCCTCGTCGACCCAGCGGTGTGCGCACTCGGGATTGGCGCAGGTGTACTGCGTGCCGGCCTTCACCTTGGAGGCCGTGGTGAAGCTGCCGCATTTCGGGCACGCCACCCCGGAAGGCGGATTCCAGGACGCGAAGTCGCACTGCGGGTAGTTGGCGCACCCATAGAACCTGCGCCCCCTCTTGGATCGCCGTTCGAGGATGTCGCCTCCGCACTTGGGGCAGACGGCGTTCACCTTATTGGCGATGCTGCGCCTGTAGGTGCAGTGGGGATACCTGGGGCAGGCGATGAACTTGCCGTAACGCCCGCTCTTGATCACCAGGTTCGCCTGCCCGCACTCGGGGCATACCTCGTCGGTGGGCTCGTCGGCGATGACCACGCGCTCCGCCTCAACGTCGGCGGCGGCCAGCGCAGCAGCCAGTGGCTTGTAGAAGGAGTCCGTGACCTCGACCCAGTTGGACGAGCCCTCGGCCACCTTGTCCAGCTGGTCCTCGATCTTGGCGGTGAACTTCAGGTCCACCACCGATGGGAAGTACTGGGCCAAGAGGTCGCACACCGCCAGTCCCACCGCAGTGGGCTTGAAGCGCTTGTTCTCAAGCGTGGCATAGTCACGCTTTCGCAGCGTCTCGATGATAGGCGCGTACGTGCTGGGCCTGCCGATGCCGTTCTCCTCAAGCACCTTCACCAGGCTGGCCTCGGTATACCGCGGTGGAGGCTGGGTGAAGTGCTGCTCAGGCGAAAGCTCCACAAGGTGCAGGGCCTGCCCTTCAGCCAGCTCCGGCAGGCGCTGCTCGGCATCATCTTCGGAATCCTCGTCGCGCTCCTCGGTGTACACTGCCGTGAAGCCTGGGAACTTCATCACGCTGCCGGTGGCCCGGAACAGGTGGTCTCCAGCCTGTATATCCACGGTGATGGCATCGAACAGCGCATCCGACATCTGACTGGCCAGGAACCTCAGCCAGATCAGCCTATAGAGCCTCAGCTGGTCGCGGGTTAGGCTACCTGCCAGGGACTCGGGGGTGCGCCTGATGTCAGTGGGGCGAATGGCCTCGTGGGCGTCCTGGGAGCCCCTCCTGGCCCGGTATGCCCTGGGCCTTTCGGGCACAGCGGGACCGTTATCGAACTTGTAGTGGTCAACGGCGAAACTGCGCGCCGCAGCCTGCGCCTCCGCGGCCACCCTGAACGAGTCGGTTCTCATGTAGGTGATCAGGCCCACATGGCCCTCGCCCGCCACGTTCACTCCCTCGTAGAGCTCCTGCGCCACCTTCATGGTACGGCGCGCGGAGAAGCCCAGCCTCCTGAAGGCCTCCTGTTGGAGGGTGCTGGTGGTGAACGGCGGCGCCGGGCGCCGGGCCTGCTCCTTGACGCTGACGGACCTCACAGTGTAGCTGGAGTCCTTGAGGCTTTCGACGATGGCCTGCACCTCTTCCGCGCTGAGCTTCTTGTTCGTGGAGGTGACGTATCGAGCGCGGAACTTGCGGCCGCGGGCTGTCGGGGCCAACACCGCAGAGAGGGTCCAGTACTCCTGCGGGACGAACGCCTGTATCTCCCGCTCCCTGTCTGCGATGAGCTTGAGGGCCGACGACTGAACGCGCCCGGCGGAAAGGCCCCTCCGGACCTTTCTCCATAGGAACGGACTTAGGTTGTATCCCACCAGCCTGTCAAGGACGCGCCTTGCCTGCTGGGCGTCTACCCTGTTCATGTCGATGGGACGCGCCGAGGCCAGAGCCGACTTCACCGCCGACTCAGTTATCTCGTTGAACTCGATCCGGCACGGGGCTTCGGGGTCGAGCTTGAGGATATGAGCAAGATGCCAGGATATAGCTTCGCCTTCTCTGTCAGGGTCTGTGGCGAGGAGCACCTTGTCGGCTTTCTTAGCCGCCTCCCTCAGCTCCTTGATGACGCTGCCCTTGCCACGGATGTTTATGTACTTGGGCGCGTATCCGTCCTCCACATTCACCCCCAGGGTGCTCTTGGGAAGATCCCGCACGTGCCCGTACGATGCCTTCACGCTGTACTTGCGTCCAAGAAACTTAGAGAGAGTCTTGACCTTAGTGGGCGACTCCACTATCACGAGGGTGTTCCCCATCCAAATACCTCCAACACAGAGTGTCGTAAACAGTGTAACCCAGCCCACATACCTGGTCAACCTGGACGCCGGCTGAACCTGAGCCCCTCTAGCCTCACCACAAGGCCGATAAGCTCGAGTTTGGACAGGCTGGCGAATACTCGCTTTGCAGGCAGTCCCGTGGCCGCCTGCACATCCTCGAAGCTTGTCCCGTCGCCCACGGCCTCGTACACCAGCGCATCGTCATGGCTGAGCTCTCGTTGGCCGGGGCGGTAGCCGGGACGTCGGCCGTGAGCGTAGGGCTCGGGGCGCTTCAGCTGATGGCCGATGTCCGTCAGGTCGCTGATGACCTTGTCGACAGAGAATATGGGGCACGCACCCTCGGCCATCAGGCCCACCGGCCCCCTGGCGGTATGGCGGGTGATGTCGCCGGGAACCACGTAGACGAAGCGGTTCTGGTGCAGCGCCAGCGTGGCCGTGATTAGCGCACCGCTGACCTCCGCCGCCTCCACCAGTATGCACGCAGCGGACATGCCGCTTATCACCCTGTTGCGTGCGGGGAACGTGCCGCTGGAGGCCGGAAACCCGATGGGAAACGTCGATATCACACAGCCTGAGGCCATCACTTCCCTCACGATGCCGGAAAGGCGCACCGTCATCGGAGCACCTATCCCGCACCCAAGCACCCCCGCGGTGTAGCCTCCTGCGGCGATAGCCCCACGATGTGAAGCGGCGTCAATGCCACGGGCGAGGCCGCTCACGATGGCGGCGCCGGCACGGGCCAGCTCGTACGCGAAGCGCCACGCCACCGATACGCCGTACTCTGAGGCCCTGCGGGAGCCGACCATGCTGATCCACACAGGCGACTGCGGCGGTTTACGCCCGGCCATGTACAGGATAGGCGGGGCATCGGGCAGGTGAACCAGTAGCTCAGGGTAGAACTCAGAGCCCAGGGTGACCACGTGTGCCCGGTGCGCTGAGGCTTTCCGAAGCTCCTCCCGGCCTGCAGCGACCGCGTCGTCATGCCGCATCGCCCAGGAGAAGGCGGAGTCAGGAAGCCAGGTGGGCCTCGCCGTACCTGCCTTCAGCATGTTGAAGAACTCCAGTGCACTCCCGTGCTCCTGCAACATGTACAGGAAATGCCTGGGGCCCATGCCAGGAGCCATGTTCCAGAACACCCAGGCCGCGAACTCGTCGCCCTCAGGCGGCCGAACGTCGCTCCACCGGATATGTATCCCCAGCTTGTGGCTCAACGTTCCACCCCTCCGAAAAACGTGGCGCGGTATCCCAAGGCCTCCAACACGTGTTCCTCGCGGATCTCCGATGAACCGTCGAGGTCGGCGATGGTTCGCGCCACCTTGATCATGCTGTGGTATGCCCTGACTGACATGCCGAATCGGTCGACAGCACTGGAAAGGAGCGCGGCCGCATGCCTGCCGGAGCTCAGCAGGCGCCGAACCTGGCCAGGCGCCACGTGGGAGTTGGTAGCTCCCTCGCGGCCGTACCGCTCAGCCTGTATCGCCCGGGCAGACTCGATCCGCCTGCGCACGGCCTCGGTCGTTCGGCTGGCCGAGACCACCGTGAGCCGAGCCGACTCGCGCCTGGGCACCTCCACGCGGATATCGATCCTGTCGGCGGTGGGCCCGCCAAGACGGCGGCGGTAAGAGGCCAGGGTTGACGGGCTGCACGTGCACTCCTCCGGCCTGTAACCGTGCATACCGCACGGACACGGGTTCGCGCAGGCCACCATGATGAAATCAGCGGGATACGACACGGCGGAGCCTGCCCTCATGAGCCTTACGACGCGCTTCTCCATGGGCTCGGCCAATGACCGGATCACGGCTGGCGCGAACTGCGCGAGCTCGTCAAGGAAAAGGATGCCCGTGTGCGCCAGGGTCACTTCGCCTGGCACTGGAGGCACGCCTCCGCCCAACATGCCTGCGACGGTGGTGGTGTGGTTGGGCTGCCTGAAGGGCCTGCGGCGGGAGCACACGCTGGCGACGTCCTCACCGGCGATGCTTCGGATGGAGGCTGTGGCCAGCCACTCGCTGTCGGAAAGGGGAGGCATCACATCTGCCGCGCACGACGCCAGCATGGTCTTGCCTGTGCCCGGCGGACCCACCAGAAG